>ODAI011167547.1_pt1 | contig 14107 bp, 11 predicted proteins | sample 1539321 | NCBI WGS metagenome assembly ODAI01 (sample SAMN02144231, study PRJEB22623) | gut metagenome | biome: sheep rumen | host: Ovis aries | place: New Zealand
AAGGCCTATCTGGTCAACACCGGCTGGAACGGCACCGGCAAGCGCATCTCCATCAAGGATACCCGCGGCATCATCGACGCCATCCTGAACGGCGATGTCAACAAGGTTCCCACCAAGAAGATCCCGTACTTCGATTTCGAGGTTCCGACCGAGCTGCCGGGCGTGGACACCAACATTCTGGATCCCCGCAACACCTATGCTGACGCTTCCCAGTGGGAAGAGAAGGCCAAGGATCTGGCTGGCCGCTTCATCAAGAACTTCAAGAAGTATGAAGGCAATCCGGCTGGCAAGGCCCTGGTTGCTGCCGGCCCGAAGCTCTGATTCGCGCCATCATAAAGCCGTGACAGGCATTGCCTGCCGCAGATCAAACCCCATAGCCGCTGGCCAATGCCAGCGGCTTTTTGGCATTGCCCGGTCTGGGGTAAGGAAAAGGCCACCCGAAGGTGGCCTTTTTTAATGGCGCTGATAGTGGTCATCCCACAGGACCGGCTGCATGCGCTGCAGGGAAGCGGGGAGATCCAGGAGGCGCTGATTTTTTGAACCGCGAAAACGGAGCAGAAGATCTTTCTGGGCGAGAATAAAGGGACCGTCCACCAGCACGTCAGCCAGTTCCAGGATCGGCCGGACGTGGGGGGTGTTCGGATATTCACCGGGCGTCAGGAGCCGTTCAAAGGTGAAACCGGAAAAGATCCAGATGTCTTTTTTCGGCATGGACCAGCGGATCCGCTCAAGGAGACGGTGTACATCCGGCTGATTACGGGGTTCCATGGGTTCACCGCCCAGGAGGGTAAAACCCTGGACATAGGGGAGGGCAAGACCAGCCAGAATTTCCTCAAGCGTTTCCTCCGTAAAGGGGGTGCCGTGCTGGAAATCCCAGGTTTCCGGCTGGAAACAGCCCTCGCAATGGTTGGTGCATCCGGAGACGAACAGGGTCATCCGGACGCCCGGGCCATTGGCAATGTCCAGTTTCTTCAGTGCGCTGTAATACATCAGAGGTGCAGCACCCGATCCTTGATTTCCTGTGTTCTGCCCTGATTCCAGTACTGGGTCCCGATGTATCCGCAGGTACGGCGGGCCACGTTCATCTTATCCTGGTCGGTATTCCCGCACTGCGGACATTTCCAGATCAGCTTGCCGTTCTCCTCTTCAATGGCAATCTCTCCGTCGTATCCGCAGACCTGACAGTAATCGGACTTGGTGTTGAGCTCGGCATAGAGGATGTGGTCATAGATGAAACGAATGATGGACAGAACGGCATCCAGGTTGTTCTGCATGTCCGGAACCTCCACATAGGAGATGGCGCCGCCGGGGGAGAGGCGCTGGAACTGCGCTTCGAACTCAAGCTTGTCAAAGGCGCTGATCTCCTCGGTGACATGCACATGATAGCTGTTGGTGATATAGCTCTTGTCGGTGATGCCGGGGATGACGCCGAAGCGGTGCTGCAGACACTTGGCAAACTTATAGGTCGTGGATTCCAGCGGCGTGCCATAGAGGCTGAAATCGATGTTGTGTTTGGCTTTCCACTTGCGGCAGGCCGCGTTCATGTATTCCATGACTTCAAGGGCAAAGGGCGTGGCCTCCGGATCGGTATGGCTCTTTCCGGTCATGTACTTGACGCATTCGTAGAGGCCGGCATAGCCCAGGGAAATGGTGGAATAACCGCCGTAGAGAAGCTTGTCGATCGTTTCGCCCTTTTCAAGCCTTGCACAGGCACCGTACTGCCAGAGAATGGGGGCAGCGTCGGAAAGGGTTCCCTTGAGACGGTTGTGCCGGCACAGCAGGGCACGGTAACAAAGATCCAGGCGCTCATCAAAGATCTCCCAGAACTTTTCCATGTTTCCGCCGGAGGAGAGGGCCACGTCCACCAGGTTGATGGTGACGACGCCCTGGTTGAACCGGCCGTAGTATTTCGGCTGATTGTGTTCATCCACATAGGGGGTGAGGAAGCTGCGGCAGCCCATGCAGGGATAACAGTGTCCCTCGCCGTTCCGGTCGACCTTGAGCTCGAGCATCTTCTTTTCGGAAATGTAGTCCGGAACGAGACGGCGCGCGGTACATTTTGCGGCCAGCTTGGTCAGGTACCAGTACTTGCTGTCCTCGTGAATGTTGTCCTCTTCAAGGACATAGATGAGTTTCGGGAAAGCGGGGGTTACCCAGACGCCCTTCTCATTCTTGACGCCCTGCCAGCGCTGCTCGAGGGTTTCCTCGATGATCATGGCCAGATCCTCGCGCTCCTGATCGTTTTTTGCCTCGCCCAGGTACATGAAGACGGTGACAAAGGGCGCCTGACCGTTGGTGGTCAGCAGGGTGACTACCTGATACTGAATGGTCTGGATGCCGCGGCGGACCTCTTCGCGCAGACGCTTTTCCGTCAGGTTGTGGAGAACCTCATCGGTGACCTGTACGTTGAGGCTTTCCAACTCCTCTTTGAGCGTTGAGGCGATCTTTTCTCTTGAAACCTGGACAAACGGCGCCAGATGGGCCAGTGAAATGGACTGTCCGCCGTACTGGTTGGAGGCAACCTGGGCGATGATCTGGGTGGCGATATTGCAGGCGGTGGAGAAGGAGTGCGGGCGTTCGATGAGCGTTCCGGTGATCACGGTGCCGTTCTGCAGCATGTCCTCCAGATTGACCAGATCACAGTTGTGCATATGCTGGGCATAATAGTCACTGTCGTGGAAATGAATAATGCCGGCATTGTGCGCCTCAACGATGTCCTGGGGCAGCAGAATACGCTCCGTCAGGTCACGGCTGACCTCGCCGGCAATGTAGTCGCGCTGCGTGGAATTGACAATGGGGTTCTTGTTGGCATTCTCCTGCTTGGCCTCTTCGTTGTTGCACTCGATCAGAGAGAGAATGCGGTCATCCGTGGTATTGCTCCGACGGATCAGAGAGCGGGTATACCGGTAGGTGATGTAGTGCTTGGCCACCTCAAAGGCGCCGTGGGCCATGATCTGGTCCTCAACAAAGTCCTGGATTTCCTCGACGGTAGGGGTCCGGTTCAGCTGTTCACAGGAAAGAATGACCGCATCTGCAATCCGGCTGATCTGCACCTCCGTCATACGATATTTCGATTCGACGGTACTGTTGGCTTTACGTATGGCATTGATGATTTTTTCCTGGTCAAAGACCTCTTCGGCACCATTACGTTTGATAATTTTCATGCTTCCCAATCCCCTCGCATACTATATATTGTGGTTTGCGGCAAATGCAGACACATTATATGCCCCGAACTGCGTTCTGTCAAGGAAGTTTCGGATTTTCGGATAAAGAACCATTCCGAAGCTCCGGAACGCAGCCGGGGCATGTTTCAAGTAGTGTTTCAATAGCGCAACGCTCTATATTATAGTTTCCGCGTCGGAAAAATACAACTGGAAAATTTGGTTTTCTGTCGGTTTTCCGATTTGCCCAACTCGCATGCATAATTTTCTACTTGACAAAAAGCTGCACCCGGCACAGGCCGAGTGCAGGATGTTCAGGATATTTTATCCGAGGGCAGCCATGGAATCGTGGAGCCGCTGCAGGGTCGTTTCGCGTCCCAGCAGATAGGCCATCTCAAAGGCGCCGCCGGGCGTTGCCGCCTGGCCGGTGATGGCGATGCGAAGCGGCCACAGAACCTGGCTGGTCTTCATTCCGGACTCCGGAATGGCTGCCATGATGGTGTCATGCAGACAGGTTTCGGTCCACTCGGGGATCCCGGCCAGAATCGGCTCGACGAAAGCGAGAGCCTGACGGGCCACGTCCGGGGTGGTTTTGCTCTTCTTGTTGACATACAGATCGGTTTCAAACGCAGGCATTTCCGCCAGAAAACGAACCATGTCGGGCAGCTGGGAGAACACCTCCGTGCGTCCCTGAAGGAGTTCGCAAAGACGCGCAAAGTCGATGCGGGCAGGATCCAGAACCTGGGCAAGCCAGGGGGTGGCCAGCTCAGCATAGCGCTCCGGGGACAGCTCACGGATGTAGTGGGCGTTGAAATAGGTCAGCTTGTTCATATCGAAGATGGCAGGACTCTTGTTGAGGCCGCGCTCATCGAACAGGCGGATCAGGTCGTCCTTGCTGAAGAATTCCTCGTTGGTATCCTTCGGCGCCCAGCCGAGCAGCGCGATGAAATTGATGATGGCCTCTTTCAGATAGCCCTGTGCCAGCAGATCCTCGAAAGACGGATCGCCGTAGCGCTTGGAAAGCTTGCGGGTGCTGTCTTTCATGACCGGCGGCAGATGCAGGTAAAGGGGCGGCTGCCAGCCAAAGGCCTCATAGAGAAGATTGTACTTGGGGGCAGAGGACAGGTACTCAGTGCCGCGGGTGACGTGGGTGATGGCCATCAGGTGATCATCCACCACGTTGGCAAAGTTATAGGTGGGCAGGCCGTCGGCCTTGAGGAGCACGTTGTCGTCCAGCGTGTCGCAGTCCACCTCGACATGACCGTACAGGAGGTCGTCGAATCCGGCCTTGCCGGTGGTGGGCACATTCTGGCGGATGACATAGGACTCACCGGCTGCAATGCGGCGTTTGGCTTCCTCGAGGCTGACCTCGTGGAGGCACTTCTTGTTGTATTTCCAGGTAATGCCCTTGGCCTCGGCTTCTTTGCGCTGCTGGTCCAGATCCTCCTTGGTGCAGAAACAGCAGTAGGCATGGCCGGATTCCACCAGCTGCCAGGCGTATTTGGGGTAGAGATCCCGGCGCTGTGTCTGAATGTACGGACCGTAATCGCCGCCGACATCCGGGCCCTCGTCATAGTCAAGGCCGGCCTCATGCATGGACTTGTAGATGAGATCCACGGCACCCGGAACCTCGCGTTCCTGATCCGTGTCCTCAATGCGCAGGATGAACTTGCCGCCGTGCTTGCGGGCGAGCAGATAGGTATAAAGCGCCGTGCGGAGGCCGCCAAGGTGGAGATAACCGGTGGGGCTCGGCGCAAAGCGTGTACGAACTACATCTGACATAACAGTCACCTTTCATAATGAAAATGAGTGAGGTTTACAGAAAAGAAGGGAAGCATTGGGCTTCCCCAGAAAAAGCTTATTCCGGTTTATAACTGTCCTTGAGGGGGACAACCCGGTTAAAGACGGCGAGAGAATCGGTTGAATCCTTGTCCTTGCAGAAATAGCCCATGCGCAGGAACTGGAAGCTGTCGCCGACAGAGGCCTGTGCAAGCCAGGGCTCCGCATAACCGTGCACCACCTTCAGGGAATCCGGATTCAGGCGGCGCAGGAAATCAGGACCGTTCGTCTGTCCTTCGGACTCGGAATCGTCCTCGGCATCCACTTCGGTTTCCCCGGCGTCATCCAGCACCAGTGAATCGTAGAGACGTCCCTCAAAGGGGATGGACTGAGCCGCGCTGACCCAGTGAATCGTGCCCTTGACCTTGCGGTCCGCACCGGCGCTGCCGGAACGGCTCTCGGGATCAATGGTGCAGTAAATGCAGGTGACGTTTCCGTCCGCATCCACATCATAGCGCTCGCAGCGGATGATGTACGCGCCCTTCAGGCGGACCTCGCCATCCGGCTTCAGACGGAAGAACTTCTTCGGCGCATCAATCATGAAATCTTCCCGCTCAATATAAATCTCGCGGGTAAAGGGAATCTCATGGGTGCCCATTTCCGGATGTTTCGGGTGATTCTCGATGGTGCACATCTCGCAGGTTCCCTCGGGAACATTGGTCAGGACCACCCTGACCGGATCCAGTACCGCCATGGCGCGCATGGCCTTTTCATTGAGATCGTTCCGGACGCAGTAATCCAGCAGGCGGCAGTCCACCACCGAGTCTGCCTTGGAAACACCGACCCGGTCGATGAAATCCCGGACAGCGGGGGAGGTGAAGCCGCGGCGGCGCATGCCGGCCAGGGTGGGCATGCGGGGATCGTCCCAGCCGGAGACGTATCCGCCCTCCACCAGGGCACGGAGGAGCCGCTTGCTCATGACCGTGTTGGTCAGATTCAGACGGGCAAACTCGATCTGACGGGGCTTCTGTTCAAAGCCGCAGACCTCAATGACCCAGTTGTACAGGGGACGGTGAATCTCATACTCAAGGGAACACAGGGAATGCGTCACGCCCTCCAGCGCGTCGCCGATGGGGTGAGCAAAATCGTACATGGGGTAGATGCACCATTTGTCACCGGTCCGGTGATGATGGGCATACTTGATGCGGTAGATGGTGGGGTCGCGCATGTTGATATTGGGCGAGGCCATGTCAATCTTGGCGCGCAGCACATGGGATCCCTCCGGAAACTCGCCGTTTTTCATCCGCAGGAACAGATCCATGTTCTCCTCCGGCGTGCGGTCACGATAGGGGGAGTTCTTTCCGGGCTCGGTCAGCGTTCCCCGGTAAGCGCGGATCTCTTCCTTGGAAAGATCATCCACATAGGCCAGTCCCCGCCGGATCAGGTCGAGCGCATACGCATAGATCTGGTCATACTGCTCGGATGCATAGTAGACGTTGCCGTATTCAAATCCCAGCCAGTGGATGTCATCCATAATGGCATCGACAAATTCTTCCTTTTCCTTGGTGGGATTGGTATCATCAAAGCGCAGGTTGCATACACCGCCGAACTTTTCCGCGGTCAGGAAATCGACGGTCAGGGCTTTTACGTGGCCAATATGCAGGTAACCGTTCGGCTCCGGAGGGAAACGCGTCTGGACGCGGCCGTTGTTCTTGCCCTCGGCCAGATCCTCTTTGATTGCTTCCCAGATAAAATTGGTACGTTCATTCTCAGCCATAACTTTCACCTCAAACACACAGATACTTAAGACGGCTTGAAATTATACATGATCATGTACATTCGCGCAAGCACTGATTTGTCTGCTTGTCTGCGAAAAAGACGCTTTGCGGGGAAGGGGACAAAACAAAAAGAGACCGCCTTTAGCGCGGTCTCTGTCATAAGTCATCGTCTGGCCTTTGGCAGACCTGCTTTTCCGGTGCGCATCGGACAGATGGCCGATGCGGCAAAACAGGCCCTGAATCAGTTCTCGTAGGGAAACAGTTCGACAATGGTTGTCAGTGCGTTGTTGAGACGGTTCAGCTGGGATTCGGTGAAAGAGGAATCCAGATGAAAGGTGTGATGCGCGATAGAACTTTTGATTCGTTTGATGCACTCCAGGCCTTTGGGGAGAATGGAGATTTCCACCATGCGCCGATCATTTTTGCTGTGATGACGGTTGACATACTCGAGTGCGCACAGCTTGTCGATAATCGGGGTGATGTTGGGCATCGCGATTCCCGTGTGTTTTGACAGTTGAGTGACAGACATGTTCTCATGTTCTGCAAGACACATGAGAATCTGGGCGTGCGGCAGTTGAACTTCGGTCTCCTTGATGATTTCCTTTGACTTGAGGATCCGGTTCCGGAAAACCGGAAAGATGTGGAAAATATGCTGGATGACTTGCTCTTCTACGGACGTTGTTTTATGCATTAAGGTATCCTCTGATTTGGTCGTCTACTGTTGTTTAGAGTGGCATCAAATGAAACAATACAAATTCTAAAAAATGTTTGACATTATTTCAACCCTTGATTGAAAAATTTATAGAAAACAGATGAAATATGATGGTGGAAATACAAAGCGATAGATAAATAATTATTATATAATATACTTATCAAAAATGGATAGTCATCAAAAAATATAAGAAATGAACAAAAATATATACAATTTTAGAATCAAACCTGATAGTGGCCGAATGGGGGGAGATGTCAATATGTTCGGGTTTGAGGGGAAAACGGACTAAATGGCAGGCACCAAATTCGATACTGACTTTTTGTAACCAGAATACACACGGAACATCACAAAAGACGGACTTTCAGAGTGAGACCAGGACAGGGTTTGGGGGCATTTCCCGGAGATATTGCGAATCTTTTCCATCTATGATAAAATTCGTGTGCTTCTTTTTATATAGTTTTCGCTTTATAATCGGGCGAACAGAAAGAGAGACGATTCGATGGATGTTGTAATGGAGCTTTTAAAACGGTTTTTTTCAATTGACCTGTTGATTTATGCAGCCATTGTGCTGATTACCGTGATTGCGGTTTTTCGCTGTCTTTTGCCGTTGAGTGCGACGACCTCGCGGCTTCGCCGGGCGACAAAGGTGATTATCACGGAAAACAAGCAGAAAAAAGATGTGCGGTCCTGGAAGGATCTGGGTTTCCTCGGCGACCGTCTTCAGACGGTCTGGGCGGACTTTCTGCAGAACGCCGAGGTGAGGGCAGCCCATGGTGAGAACTGCGATGTGGCGGAATTCATCAATGATGAAACCGTGATTGACACCGCCGGCAGTCAGGGACTGGCGGATATTACGCCGGGTCTGCTGACTTCTCTGGGTATTTTGGGTACATTCCTGGGTCTTGTCAAGGGACTTTCCGGACTGTCAATTTCAGCGGCTCAGACGGAGCAGCTCCTTGCGGCCATGGAACAGCTTATCGGCGGTATGAGCACAGCCTTTCTTACCTCCATTGCCGGCGTGACCTGCAGCGTTTTCTTTACCCTGCTGTACAATCATGAAAAGGAAAAATGCCGGAAGGCGCTGGACCGTTTCTGTGATGTGTTCGGCCTTTACGCGATGCCAAAGCCGGTATCCCAGGAGACGGAGATGCTGACCATGGCCAGGGAGCAGACCACGTATCTCCGGCAGGCGGCTGCGGATATCAGCGAGAAGCTGACGGCGAATCTGGAGGACAGCATCATGCGGGCCATGCTGCCCATGCAGCGCTCCATGGACAATTTCATCCTGGCAGCCACCAAGGCACAGGTAGAGGGCATGGACCGGATTACGCAGGTCTTTGTCCAGCGCATGAATGTGGCGCTGGGAAATGAATTTGAACATCTGAAGCAGGTGCTCTCGGAGACCGGCCTGGAACAGACCAGGACGCAGCAGGAAATGCAGGCGGCCATGGAGGCCATAGCCCGGATTACGCAGGATGTCATCAATATGCATCAGATGTCCCAGGGCATCCTTGAACACTTCAAGAGCTATGTGGATGAAATGAACCGCACCAATACAGGCACGGATCAGCTGCATGCGCAGATGACGGAGACGATGGACCGGCTGACCCAGGCGATTCAGGCCCAGTCCGGGGTCATTGAACGGATACAGTCGGCGCAGGGTGCTCTTGACCGGAACCAGCAGCAGTATATTGCCACGACGGAGCGTTTCCTCGGGGCGGCGCAGGAACAGACCCGTTCCTTTGGACGCGAGATGGAACGGGTCGGCGGCCAGGTGGAGAAGACGACGGAGGAGATGTGCCGCGCGGCGGAGGAGCTTGGCAGAAAAGCCGTTGACAACATGACAAGAACCACCGCGCTCCTGGATGAGAGCGTCACCTCCTCCCTTAAACAGATGGATGCGACGCTGAAGCGGATGCGTGATGTGTCCGAACAGATTCCGCAGCTGATGACCCAGAGCCGGGACCGGTACGCCAAGCAGGTGGATCAGTTCGTGGAAGCACTGACCCGTCTTGAATCGGGCATGAACGCACTTGAAAAGGCCATCGGGGCCATGACTGCTGAAAAGGAGTAAGGCATGCGGAAAGGACGAAACCGCCGCAGCGCAAAGGGGTCAAACGGCAGTTACTGGATTTCATATTCCGATATGATGGCCGGCATGCTGTTTACCTTTGCCCTCATTCTTTTTGCGGCAATCTATCAGCTGATTGACCTGCAGCAGAAAAAGACCATTGAACTGGAAACCAAGGAAGCACAGCTTTCCACCCAGCAGAGCCTGCTGATTGATCAGGAGGCCGAGCTCAAGGACAAGGAGGAACTGCTGGCGACGACGACCCTGATGCTGCGGGAACAGCAGGAGGAACTTGAAGAGAACCGGACAGCCCTCACCTCAGCGCAGCAGAGCCTTTCCCTGCAGCAGAGCAAGATTCAGGAACAGGCCGCCCTGCTGGCGGCCCAGCAGAAACGGATTGACAAGCTGGTGGGCCTGCGCTCCGAGATCATTGAATCCCTGCGGGATGAACTGCGGGGGGCCGGACTGGATGCGGTGGTGGACCGGAAGACCGGCGCCATCGGTTTTTCCGGCTCGGTGCTGTTTGATACCGGACGGAACGAACTCAAGGACAGCGGCAAGCAGCTGCTCAACCGCTTCATTCCCATCTACCTGAGAACCCTGATGAGCAGTGAATATCAGGAATATATCGGCGAGATTATCATTGAAGGACATACGGACACCAGCGGCAGCTATTTAAGCAACCTCAAGCTCTCACAGGAGCGTGCGCTGACGGTGGCCACCTACTGCCTCGGCGGGGAGATGACCGGCATCAGCACGGCTGAAAAGCAGCTGCTGCAGGACATCATGACGGTCAACGGGCGGTCCTATTCGGATCCGGTCTATAATGCGGATCATACGGTGAATATGGAAGCCTCCCGGCGCGTCGTGTTCAAGTTCCGGATGAAGGACGCCGAGATGATTGATCAGATGAGTACCATCCTGGAAGGACAGGGATACTGACATTGAGAATTTTTTTGAAAATACTGGCCATCTTTGTGCTGATTGTGACGGTACTGGCAGCCGGCGTGGTCCTGTACGCCCTTGAAACGCGGGTGCCGGAAATGACAGTCATCCAGAGCCGCGCGATACCGGCCGCTGAGGCGGGGGACAGCTTTGAATCCCTCAGGGAACAGCTGGAGGCGGGGACCTGTACAGGGCATGTCTTCCGTGAGGCAAGTCCCGTGCCTGAAAACAGCACGTTTCTGAGCCTGACTCTGCGGCTCCATAACCGCTGTCTTCTTCCCATGGAATGGATCGAGGCGGCCGTTGTCCCGGAGGAAGGGGATATCCTGGAGGAGCGGGATGAACGGCCAAAAGTGCTTGCTGCCTTTGCGGAGGGGGATCTTCCCCTGCGCATCCTGACGGAAAGCGGAACTGACAGCCGCCGGATCCGGGTACGTTACTACCTGCTTGGAAAAGCATTGGAAACAGAGATACAGGTGAATTTTAATCCACAGAAAGCGGAGGATGAACAGAAATGAAATGCATCTACTGCGGGTGTACGGAGAGCAGAGTGGTGGATTCAAGACCGACGGAGGATGGGACCATCCGCCGGAGACGGGAATGTGAGGGCTGCAAGCGCCGGTTTACGACGTACGAGAAGATCGAGATGCTGCCCATCCTGGTCGTGAAGAAGGACAATCGCCGGGAACAGTTTGATGCCGCCAAGATTCGCAGCGGAATCCTTCGTGCCTGCGAAAAGCGTCCGGTGTCTCTGGCTGAAATCGAGCAGCTGGTGAACAAGATTGAAACGGATGTGTATCAGCAGGTGGATCAGGAAATCACCTCAGAGGCCATCGGCGTCATGGTGATGGACGGGCTGCGTTCCCTGGATGAGGTGGCCTATGTGCGCTTTGCCTCGGTTTACCGGCAGTTTAAGGATGTCGAGTCATTTATGGAAGAACTCCAGCAGATTCTGGATATGCGTTCACCAGCACAGGAGGGAAAACAGGGATGAAAAAGAAAGTTGTGTTGATCGTTCTTGACAGTGTGGGAATCGGTGAACTGCCGGATGCCGCGCTGTATGATGATGTGGGGGCGGATACGCTGGGACATGTCATCAACCGGTGCAGCCCACATCTGCCGAACATGATGGCCATGGGCCTTGGCAACATCGACGGGGCCGCGTTCCCCGGCGCGGTTGAAAAGCCCTGCGCCGCTTACGGGAAAATGCGTGAACAGTCCCCGGGCAAGGACACCACCACCGGCCACTGGGAGATTGCGGGCGCGGTCCTGGATCAGCCGTTTCCCACCTTCCCGGACGGGTTCCCGGAGGACTTCCTTGAGGAATTTGAAAAGGCCGTCGGACGGGACGTGATTGGCAATTATGCCGCCAGCGGAACGGAAATCATCAAGGAGCTGGGGGAGGAACAGCTGGCCAGCGGCAGCCTGATCGTCTATACTTCGGCAGACAGCGTGTTCCAGATTGCGGCCAATGAGGAGATTATCCCGCTTGAGGAGCTGTACAGGGACTGTGAGATCGCCAGGAAAATGCTGACCGGCGTGCTTGAGGTCGGCCGGGTCATCGCCCGTCCGTTTGTCGGGGAAACGAGCGAGGAATTCCGCCGGACCGGTGCCCGCCGGGACTTTTCCGCAGAGCCGCCCACGACCATGTGTGACCTGATCGCCGCCAGCGGACGGACGGTGTATGCCATTGGCAAGATTGAGGACATTTTTGCCCATAAAGGCATTACCAAATCCAATCATGCCGCCGGAAATCCGGCCTGCATCGAGGCCGCCCTCTCCGCCCAGGCAGAGGATTATGAAGGGCTCCTGTTTGTGAATCTGGTGGATACGGACATGATCTATGGACACCGCCGGGATGTCCAGGGATACGCGGATGCGCTGGCCGCCTTTGACGCGGCCCTTCCGAAATTTGTTGAGCAGCTGGGACCGGAGGATCTGCTGATTATCACGGCGGATCATGGCTGCGATCCCACGTTCAAGGGAACCGACCATACCCGGGAATACATTCCGCTTCTGGCTTACGGGAAATCCCTTCCGGGAAATGTCAATCTGCATACCCGCGAAACCTTTGCGGATATCAGCGCAACGGTTCTTGACTGGTTCGGCATTCCCAATACCATCTATGGAACCTCTTTCCTTCGTGAGATTCAGGGAAAAACAGAAAGGTGACTAAATTGAAACGGATTATCGGACTGTTTCTGCTTCTGCAGCTTCTTTTCACACTGGCCGCAGCGGATGAACATTATTATGGCCCATGGATTACGGACCGTGAGGCGACCTGCACGCTTGAAGGGCATCAGATAAAATACTGCAATCACTGCGATCACTGGGAGCAGCGGTATACCAAGAAACTGCCGCATACCGTGGATCAGTGGGTCGTTTCCAAGGAACCGACCTGTACGGAGGACGGTGTCCGCAATGCGACCTGTACGGTCTGCAATTCTTACCTGCGCGTCAAAATCGACAAGCTGGGTCATGACTGGCAGCCCTCCAATATCGTGGTTGCGCCGACCTGCGATTCCCCCGGAAAAGGGGATATGACCTGTGCCCGGTGCGGAAAGGTGAAAAAGGACACCTCCATCCCGCGGCTCAAGCATGAGTGGGGGGACTGGACCATCATCGAGGAGCCTAAAGGGAAAACCAAGGGGCTCCGGGAGCGGACCTGCAGCCTCTGCGGAAAAGTGGACAAGGACAGGTTCTACTACGAGGGAACCCTGTATGAGGGAATGCCCTCGGACCCGGTCGTCTGCATGGTGCAGGTGATGCTCCGGGATCTCGGTTACTATGACGGCCCCATTTCCTCGGGCGCCTTCGGCGAGCGGACCGGACAGGGCGTTGCCGCTTTCCAGAAAAACAACGGTCTGCCCTCCAATGCCGTGGCCGATCCGGCAACGGTCATTGAAATCCGGAAACAGTGGGAGGCCCGGACCGGACGGGACATGTATTCCATCACCAAAGAGGACTATACCGTGAAATAACCAAAAGGGCTGAACCGGATCCTGTCCGGTTCAGCCCTGTGTGTATACGGATGATCAGTCATTGGTAACGGCTTTGCAGATATCGCGGATGCGCTGGCTCATGGCAATCCGCACATCGCCCTCCGGATTGGTCCAGTTGTCAATCTGGTCTCTTGCCAGCATCAGCGGAAGTCCGTCTTCCATGATGACGATGGCAAAGCAGGGGATGCCTTCCTCCAGATAGTAGATGGCGCCGAAATTGCAGGGGTCCCGGTTTTCCGGGAAATAGGCCAGCTTTTCACCTTCCCGCTCGGCACCGATCCAGACGCGCTCCAGCTTTTTCTTGTGCTCCACGACAATGCCCGAGGACACCTCGCCGGAGGTATCTTTTGGGGTATCCGAATCGTAATACCAGTTTGCCGGAATGACGCAGCGGCCCTGCATGCTGGAACTGAGGGAATCCAGGGCGGAATAGGAAACCAGGGCGGTTGCCTCGCGTTTGCTGTTCAGGTAGATGCCCCAGCGCATGGTGACGGGGTAATTGACCTTTTCATAGTTGAAAACGAGTCCATAGGTGTAATTGAGCATATTGACCATGCCGCGCAGCTTGATGGGATGTCCCTGTCCGGCCAGCAGTTTGGCCAGGGCGTCCTTGCGCATGATTTCAACAAGCGTCAGGGAATAAGGCGTAATATCAAGAC
>ODAI010657979.1_pt1 | contig 14106 bp, 7 predicted proteins | sample 1539321 | NCBI WGS metagenome assembly ODAI01 (sample SAMN02144231, study PRJEB22623) | gut metagenome | biome: sheep rumen | host: Ovis aries | place: New Zealand
AATTACCAAAAACAGCATACAATGAAAAGATTTTTCCACCTCCTGGTCTTCATGCTGCTCCTGGCAGCAGTGCCCGCGCGAGCCGCGGAACAGAGTTCGGTCATCACCAAAGAATTCAATCTGAAGGACTTCCAAGGCCTGAGCGCCGGCAGCCTGTTCCAGGTGACCCTGGTGCAGGATGACCAATACAAAGTTACAGTCGAGTACAGCGACTATCTGGAAAAATACCTCAGGGTCCATGTCACCGACAATACCCTGCACCTGAAACTGGACAACTTGCCGGCCTCCATACAGCGTGCCCGCAAATTTCAGGACAGCGGCGTCCTCAGGGCCACGGTGCACATGCCCGTGCTGGCCATGCTGGAACTCAGCGGTGCCGCCAAACTTTCCGCACGCGGCCAGTTCAAGGTAGCCGGCACCTACCGGATGGATTTGTCCGGTGCCACGTCGGCCAAGGACCTGTCCGTCCAGGGACGGCGGGCCCGTATCGAAATCAGCGGCGCTGCGAAATGTGAACGTTTTGAGGGGCGTTTCGACGAGGTCCTGCTGGAAGGGTCCGGCGCGTCCCGGGCAGATTTCACCGTCGATGCGGCCGCTTGGGACATCGAATTCTCCGGTGCCGTCCAGGCGGACCTGAAAGGGCAGCGCAGTCGGGAAATCAAGATGGACGTATCGGGAGCCGTGAAGACAAAACTCCTGATTCCTGCCGGCTATCTCTCGTACGAAGGCTCCGGGGCTTCCAGCCTGCAGGCGGCCGAAGTTTCCGCCCACCATGCAGTCGTCGAACTCAGCGGCACGGCCAAATGCCAGGTTGCCGTTGAAGAGGCGCTGGAAATCGAAGCATCCGGCGTTGCCGAATGCCGCTACAAAGCCGCAAAAGACGCCAAAGTCCGGGTCGTCCGATCCGGTCGCATGGCCAAGATCGAAGCGATGTAGTCCGGTCGTCGATCCGGGAGGCTGGAAGCGGGTCGCCCCTATTTACCCGTATACCGACTGGCTAAAACTCCATATACGATTAATAATCAATATGTTCATAAAGTCCATTATGCACAATTGCATAATGGACTTTTATAAATCACTCAGAATCAACAAAGTACAAACTGCACCTTGTATCGTCCGGATAATAGTTTACTACACATCTCAATTCTAAGAAAAAGTTTAAAGCGCCAGAACCATCCCAGAAGCAATTGCTCTTGCAATTTCGAGCGTTTTTGTCAGTGCAGTGGCTCTTGGAGTGGATTGCACTTGCGATTTGGGCCGTTTTTGTCAGTGCAGTGGCTCTTGGAGTGGGTTGCACTTGCATTTTCGAGCATTATTGCGAGTGCAGTGGCTCTTGGAGTGGATTGCACTTGCATATTCGGGCATTATTGCGAGTGCAGTGGCTCTTGGAGTGGGTTGCACTTGCATTTTCGGGAGTTTTTGTCAGTGCAGTGGCTCTTGGAGTGGGTTGCACTTGCATATTCGGGCGTTTTTGCGAGCGCAGTTAGTCGGTGGGATCATTGTGGACGCCGCCGCTCGGGAACGAGGAGCGGCGGCAGACAAGCAGAGCGGAGACCGGGTGGCGGGGGCGGCGGTGTGGCCGCCCGCGGCCTCATGAGCGGGTGGCGGACGCGAAGCGGCCGACGGGACGGAGGTGCGTAGCGCCGGAGCCGCCGCCCCGCCATCCGGCGAAGCGACGCCGATGGAAGACGCCCCGCCATCCGGCGAAGCGACGCCGAAGGAAGACGCCCCGCCAACCTGGCGGAACCGCAGAAAAATGCAGGGGCGTAGGGATTTGCCCGAGTTTTTCATATCTTTGTAGTTCCGGGTTTTCCCGGAAGCGATCCAGAAAGCCGGAACAGAGACTATGACCCAACGTGAATATATCGAAATACATGGGGCGAAAGCCCACAACCTCAAAGGCGTGGACGTCAGCATCCCCCGCGGGGAGTTTGTCGTCGTCACAGGCCTGAGCGGCAGCGGAAAGTCGTCGCTGGCCTTTGACACGCTCTATGCGGAAGGACAGCGACGGTACATGGACACGCTCAGCACGTATGCAAAGCATTTCATGGGCGTGCTCGAGAAGCCGGAGGTCGAAGATATCACGGGTCTCAGCCCGATCATCGCGATCGAGCAGAAAACCACGGGCAACAATCCCCGCTCCACGGTCGGCACGATTACCGAAATCTATGATTTCCTCCGCCTCCTTTACGCCCGCGCCTCCCGCGCCTACTCCCCCGCCACCGGCCGGGAAATGGTCCGCTATACCGACGCGCAGATCGTGGATCTCATCATGACGAACTACCGGGGCCGGAAATGCTACCTTCTCGCCCCGCTCGTCCGCGGCCGCAAAGGCCACTACAAGGAACTGTTCGACCAGCTCCGCCGCCGCGGCTACACCCAGGTCCGCATCGACGGCGAACTCCGGGAACTGGGCGAAGTGACCCAGCTGGACCGCTACAAGGCCCACTTCATCGAACTGGTCGTCGACAAACTCAAGCCGGAATCCGGCGACGAGAAACGCATCCGGGAAAGCGTGATGACCGCCCTGAACCGGGGAAAAGGCTCCGTCGCCGTCATGGACATGGAAACCGGCGACCTGCAGCATTATTCCAAGCACCTGGTCGACCCGGAAAGCGGCCTTTCCCTGCAGGAACCGGCTCCGCACACCTTCTCCTTCAACTCGCCCGAAGGCTACTGCCCACACTGCAAAGGCCTCGGCATGATCGTAGACGTCGCCGTTGAAACCATCATTCCCGACCGCAACGCCAGCATCGCCGACGGCGGCATCATCCCCCTGGGCAAAATCCGCGAGACAAAGAAATTCGACATTATCCGGTCCATCGCGCGCAAATACAATTTCTCCCTTTACGATCCCATCGCCGCCATTCCCGACGAAGCCGTCTCGCTGATCGTCTTCGGTTCCGACGAACTCTTCCGTGTCGGTGACGGCGCCCTGTCCGAGATGGTCTCCTTCCCCGGCATCGTCGAGAACATCGACGAGAAAGTCGTTTGCCCGGTCTGCCACGGCACCCGCCTGGGCAGCCACACCGAATGCTTCAAGATCGACGGGAAGACCATCGCCGAAGTCTCCGCACTGGAAATCAGCGAACTGCAAAAATGGATCGCCAGCCTGCCGGAGAAACTCAGCAGCCGGGAGAACACCATCGCCCGGGATATTCTCAAGGAACTGCGGGACCGTGTCGGCTTCATGCTGGACGTCGGCCTGGACTACCTCAGCCTCGACCGGGCGACCGGCACGCTGTCCGGCGGCGAAAGCCAGCGCATCCGGCTCGCTACGCAGATCGGATCGAAACTCGTCAACGTGCTTTACATCCTCGACGAACCCTCCATCGGCCTGCACCAGCGGGACAACCGCAAACTGATCCACTCCCTGCAGGAACTGCGCGACGAAGGCAATTCCATCATGGTCGTGGAACATGATGCCGAGACCATGTACGCGGCCGACTGGATCGTCGACGTCGGACCGGGCGCCGGCGCCGAAGGCGGCAAGATCTGCCTGTCCGCTCCGACCGACGTCCTCCTGCGCGGCGTACGCCCCGACCCCGAGACCCTGAAGCACTGCGTCATCGGCCCTTCCCTGACCCTGGAATACCTCCGGGGCGCCAAGGAGATTCCCGTGCCGGCCCATCGCCGCATCGGCAACGGCCTGTCCATCGACATCCGCGGCGCACGGGGCAACAACCTCAAGAACGTCGACGTGGACATCCCGCTGGGCTGTTTCATCGGCATCGCCGGCGTCAGCGGCAGCGGCAAGTCCAGTCTCATCGCCGAGACCCTTATGCCGGTGCTCAAGAACAAGTTCTACCATGCCAAGCTCAAGCCGCTCCCGCACGACGGCATCCATGGCATCGGCAACATCGACAAACTCATCGAAATCGACCAGAGCCCGATCGGACGGACACCCCGCAGCAACCCGGCCACGTTCACCGGGGTCTTCGGGGATATCCGGAACCTTTTCGCCGAAACAGTGGACGCCAAGGTCCGCGGTTTCGACGCCGGCCGCTTCTCCTTCAACGTCCCGGGCGGACGCTGCGAAGCCTGCAAGGGAGCCGGCATCAAGGTCATCGAGATGAACTTCCTCCCCTCGGTCCACGTCGCCTGCGACGAATGCCGGGGACGCCGCTACAAGGACGACACCCTCGCCGTCCGCTACAAAGGCAAGAACATCAACGACATCCTCGAGATGCCGATCAGCGAAGCCTACGAGTTCTTCAAGCCGATCCCGAAGATCGCCGCCAAACTGGGCGCCCTCGTGGACGTGGGACTGGGCTATGTCCACCTCGGCCAGAGCGCCGTCACCCTGTCCGGCGGCGAGAGCCAGCGCATGAAACTGGCCGCCGAACTGTTCCGGAAAGCGACCGGAAACACGCTTTATATCCTGGATGAACCCACGACCGGCCTGCATTTTGAAGATATCAAGGTGCTGCTCGGCGTCCTGCAGCAACTCGTCGACCAGGGCAACACCGTCCTGATCATCGAGCACAACCTGGATGTCCTCAAGAGCGTGGACTGGATCTTCGACCTCGGTCCGGAAGGCGGCGCCAAGGGCGGCCGCATCGTCGCGCAGGGGACGCCGGAACAACTGGCCGCCAACCCCGATTCGGTCACAGGACCGTACCTGAAAGAAATACTGAAATAACGCAATACACGAACATGGACACGCAGGAACTGCAAATCTGGTGCGTCAATGACGGAAAACGCCACAAAGCCTCCCTCGGCATGACCCTTGCCGACGTTTCAAAGAAATGGTGCACGAAAGTGAAGGATCCCAAGACTGGGACGAACTACCCGGTCCTGGCCGCTCTCGTGGACCACAAACTCAAGGAGCTTTGTTATCCGATGGTCATGTCGCACGAGATTGAATTCATCGGCTACAACCATCCTGATGGCCGGCGCTGCTACATCCGTTCCCTCTGCTTCGTCCTGCAGAAAGCCGTCCGGGAACTGTTTCCGGACAAGATCCTCGTGATCGACCACTCCCTCCCGAGCGGCCTGTATTGCGAGTTGAAGGAATCCGTCCGGCGGGAAGACGGGCACCGCCCGGTCTATTTCCTGAAAGACGAGGAGATCGACCGGCTGAAAGCCCGGATGCAGGAAATCATCGCCGCGGATCTTCCGTTCGGCAAAACCAAGATCCCGGCCGAAGATGCCATCCGCATCTATGAGAACCAGCATCAGCGGCACAAGGCGGAACTGCTCCGCAGTCTCGGAAAGTTTATCGCCAACGTTTATACGCTGGATGGCCTGACGGACACCTTCTACGGTCCGCTGGTCCCGTCGACGGGCTATCTGAAGACCTTTGACCTGAACGGATTCGGCAACGGTCTCTGCCTCCAGCCGCCGATCCTCAACGACTTCAGCAAGGTCATGCCGATGCGCCGTCAGTCCAAGATCGCCGCCACCCTGGCCGAATATTCCCACTGGTGCAGCATCATCGGGATCCATGGCATCGGCGAACTCAACCAAGCCATCCAGGCTGGCAAGGCTGTCGACATCATCAACATCGCCGAGGCGCTCCACGGCCGGAAATACGCGGCCATCGCCGACGAAATCTACAACCGACGCGGACAGAGCCGGATCGTCATGATCGCAGGACCTTCCTCCAGCGGAAAGACCTCTTCCTCGCTGCGGATCGCCCTCCAATGCCGGGTGCTCGGCCTGAAACCGAAGGTCATCGAACTGGACAACTACTTTGTCGACCGGGACAAGACCCCGCTGGACGAGAACGGGGAAAGGGACTTCGAGAGCCTCTACTCCATGGATCTGGATTTCCTCAACCTGCAGCTGAACCAACTGCTGGCCGGCGAAGAGATCGAGGTTCCGAAATACGACTTCAAGCAAGGCTGCCGCACGTTTACCGGCAACCGCATGCGGCTCGGGGCCAATGACATCCTGATCATGGAAGGGATCCATGCCCTGAATCCCGAGATGACCTCTGCCGTCGACAACAACAAGATATTCCGGGTGTACGCCTCCGCCCTGACTTCCCTCAACATCGACGAGAACAACAACCTGTCGACCTCGGACAACCGACTGCTCCGCCGGATGGTGCGGGACAACCGGGTTCGCGGCATTTCTCCCGAGGATACGCTGCTCCGCTGGCACAGCGTCCGCAGGGGCGAAACCAAGAACATCTTCCCCTTCCAGGAGAATGCGGATGCAATCTTCAATTCGGCCCTGATCTTCGAGCTGCCGATGCTCAAGTATTACGCCGAACCGCTTCTGCGGCGGATCCAGCCGAGCTCGCCGGCCTATACCGAGGCGATCCGGCTGCTGAAGTTCCTCAGTTACATCATTGCCCTCCAGCCGTCGGAGATCGCCGCCATCCCGCCGACCTCCATCATGCGCGAGTTCATCGGCGGACAAACCTTATAAATCGGGGGCTAAGCCGCCCCCGAACCCCTCGCGGCCTATCACCCTACACGTCCTCCGGGCTGCTCCGCACCCATCGGACCCGGGCCCGGCCGGCCGTCTGATGACGGCTTTTTAATCGGGGGCTAAGCCGCCCCCGAACCCCTCGCGGCCTTTTATCTGAAGAGCTTAGAGGCAAAGTGCATGAGGTAGTGGCGCCAGTTTTTCCAGGTGTGGGCTCCGTCAGTCCATTCGACTTCGTGCGGATAACCGTGATCGGCAAGATACTTCTCAAAACTCTCGGAAATCCGGAATATCGGGTCGGCCGTGCCGCAGGCGACGTAGTAGAGTTTCGGCTTGGCGGCGAAGACGGCCGCCACTTCCTTGTCATACTCCGGGCTCTGCCGGACGCTCTGCGCACCGGAGAAAAGACCGACGTAACCGATCTTTCCCGGATACATGCGGGAAACATCGAACGTATGGCCGCCGCCCATGGACAGGCCGCACATCGCCGTATTCGCGGCACCCTTGAGCACCCGGTAATGGCTCTCGACATAATTCATGACGTCCGGGAACGCCTGCGGGATGGAAGCGGCAGCACGCACGCCCGGGGCGGGGGCACCGCTCATTGAGGCCTGGTACAGGCCGGCTTCCCACTCACCCGGTTTCGCGGCGCTGGCCGCATTCCCGTTGGGGATCACCACGATCATCGGCTTCGCCTTTCCTTCGGCAATCATGTTGTCCAGAATCTGGGCGGCCCGGCCGAAATCCAGCCAGGAGTCTTCGTCGCCGCCCGCACCATGGCAAAGGTACAGGACAGGATACTTTTCCTTTCCGTTTTCATATCCTGCCGGGGTGTAGACGCTCATCCGGCGGGACATGCCCAGCGTCGGACTGTCATACCAGACATGGGAGACGTTGCCATGGGGAACCTTGTTGGCGCTGTACATATAACCATCATCGCCCTTTTCCCGGGAGATCAGGAACCAGTTCGTCCAGACGGTCATGTCCCGGTAGCGGAACTGGTTGGAAGGATCCGCATACGGCAGGCCGTCCACCCGGAAGATATAGGAATAGAGTTCGGCCGGGAGCGGCCCGGTGGTATACTCCCAGATGCCGCCCTCCCCTTCGGTCATGTCCACCCAGATCGGGACTTCGGTGACGTACCCGTTGTTGTCGGCAACATGGTGCGGCAGGAAATCACCCGTCAGGCGGACGGATACCGCCTTGGGGGCATAAACCCGGAAAGTGACGGAATAATCGTCATGGATATCCGGTGACTTCAGTTCAACGGCCGTGCCCATCAGGTTCTGCTGGGCAAATGCGGTCAGGCAGCATGCCAGACCGGCGATCAGGGAAAAGATCCTTTTCATGGCAACACATCCTTTATAAACAAAAAAACTCCCTTGCGGGAGTCCTTTCATACTATTTGAACCAATTGACCAGGCGGTCCTTGGCATACAGGTAGTAGACGACAAGTCCGACCCAGCTGGTCGCAAGGACGAGGATGGCGGTGATGACCTTGCCTACAACGCTGATAGGCTTCTTGATGATGTCGAGGACAGCCAGTACGGACAGGACGACACCGATGATGTAAATGATGGATGACATGGTATTGAAATTTGTTAAGGTTGTCTGCACATACGCACCAAATTTAACGAAATTTTGTCACAAATGCAGCAATAGGAGGCAAAAATGCATCTATTTTTATAGCAGCAAAGGCGGAAGACTGCAAAACATCGTTAAACTGTATCAAAAAAATGAAGGGAGAGACCGACGGGTCCCTCCCTGTTTCATGGTCCTTTCAAAGACCGCTTATTTTCCAAGGATGACGAAACTCCAGGGAGCCAGGATGCTGGTGCTGCTGTCGACATCGCGGCCGGACATGGCATTCTGGTAACCGGCCGGCAGGCTGACCTCGGTCGGCGTGATGCTCAGGTTGGCGTATACGCGGATCTCGTGTCCGTCCTTGACGCGGGAGAAGGCGAAGACATTCTGCGGAACGCCCTCGATGTAGGTCATCTTTCCGCCCCGCTCGCCCGGAGCCAGGACATCGGCATAATTGTGACGCATCTTGATCAGACGCTCATAGAACATCGTGTGGGTGTTGTACGGCCACTCCTCGATCGGATCCTTCTCGAAGAACTCCAGACGGCGGTCCAGACCGATTTCCTGACCAGTATAGACCAGCGGCTGGCCCTTCGGCAGGGTGAAGCAGAGGGCAGCCATCAGGTGGGCGGCAGAACCCATGCGCTCGAACTCGGTACCGTTCCAGGAGTTCTCATCATGGTTGGAGGTGAACATCAGGCGGAAGCCTTCCTTGCCCATCCAGGCGTCATCCTCGTCGAGGTATGCCTTCAGGTCGGCGACGCCGGCCTTGTTCTGGGCGATGTCGTTCATCAGGTGGTGCAGCTTCCAGGCATAGGTCGCATCAAAGTTCTTGTACGGCTTGGAAAGTTCCGGCTTCTCCGCCTCGGCGAGGAAGTAGGCCTGCGGATAATCCTTCTTCAGTTTGGGAAGGACGGCATTCCAGAACTTGGCGGGCATTTCACCGGCGGCATCGCAGCGGAAACCGTCGACGCCCTTGTCCAGCCAGAAGCGCATGCACTCGTCCTGGGCGGCCCAGACGGCCTTGTTCTCATAATTGAGGCAGCGGGTATCGGTCCAGTCATATTCATAGATGGCATTGCCCTGGGCGTCGCGCTCGTAGAAATCAGCCGGCTTTTCTTTCATCCAGACATGGTCCGGAGCGGTCTGGTTGGCCACCCAGTCGAGGATCACCTTGAAACCGAGGTTGTGGGCTTCGGCGAGGAGCGCCTCGAAATCGGCCATGGTGCCGAACTCGGGATTGACCTTGGTGTAGTCGGAAATGGCATAATAGGAGCCGAGGGTGCCTTTCCGCTCGACGGTACCGATCTCATACATCGGCATCAGCCAAAGGATGTCGACGCCGAGATCCTTCAGACGGGGAAGCTGGGCCTGGACGCCGGCGAAAGTGCCTTCCGGGGAGAACTGGCGGACATTGACTTCATACATGACGGTGTTGTAGGTCCATTCCGGATGGGCCGGACCTTTCGGGCCGCAGCTGGCCAGCGCAAGGGCGGCCGCTGCAAGGGCAATGAGGATTTTCTTCATATCGTTTCTCTATTTTCTGATTCCATGTTCATCCGGCCGGGCAGGTGCCGGCCGAATCTTCTGCAAAATTAGCAGGATTGATTTACAATTCAAAGACTACGGAGGAATTGGCGCCCAGGATCAGCTTGTTTCCGTCGGTCTGGCCGGAGCCCAGCAGGGCGACCGGCTTGGACAGGCTGTCGGACAGGGTCACCGTCTTGGAGGAGGAGGGGACATTGTGGACGACCAGCATTTTCTGGGAGCCGGCGGTCATGTACCACGCCGCGACAGTCTTGTCGCCGGTGGAAGGACCGGCCGTCATCGTGCCCTCCGCCAGGGCTGGATAGGTGTTGCGGAGCGTACCGAAGGTCTTGTAGACCGTCAGCAGGCTGCCGGCATCCTTCGACTGCGTCTCGACGGAGATGCTGCCCGTCAGCATGGCATTGTCCACCTTTCCGTTCACGCCGTTCTTCGCACAGTCTTTCGCAGCGGCGTCCCAGACGATCGGGGCCCGGAGATATTCGTCGCCCCGATTCTTGGAATTGCCCCAGTAGCCCAGTTCTTCGCCCTGGTAGACGAACGGCTTGCCCGGCGTGGTCAGCAGCATGGCCGCGGCCTGCTTCTCCAGGGCCAGGTTCTTCCCCAGGTCGTCGGCGGCCCGCACTTCGCCGTCGCCGGTCCGGCTGGAATGGTCATGGTTCGTCAGGAAAAGGGAGGTCACGGCATCGGCGCGCACGGCCTGGTGCTCCTGGATGAACCGGCTGACGGTCGACACGTAGGCCGAAGCATCCCGGTTCGTCAGGGTTTCGTACAGCAAGGGCCAATAGCCGAATTCGAAGCAGGAATTGATCCCCTTGTAATAGTCTTTCTCCGCGTTGTGCGCATCCCAGGCCTCGCCGACCATGAAAATGTCTTCCGTCCGGCCGGACGCCTTGAAGGTCTCATTGCAGCGGTCGTACCATTCCTTGAGGAACGTCTGGTTGGACGTGGCGTTGTAGGAGCCGATGCCACCGCAGATGTGCTTGACCGCATCCAGGCGGAAACCATCGACGCCCATCCGGATCCACTGGTCCGCCGAAGCGGCCAGATCCTGGAAGCAGGCGTTGTTCCGCAGGTCGGAAAGATCGCCGTAATTCAGGTCCGGCATCCAGTCGCTGAAGCAACCCATGTAATAGAGGGTTTCGGAGGTGACGTTCGAGAGGGTGATCTTGTAACGTCCCGTTCCCGTGAAGCTGAGATCGCTGCCATCCGCCGCCAGGTCGAGCGCGCCGCCTTCCCGGAGGGTGGTGCTGCCGGCCTTGCCGCCGAACTTGGAACCGGCATCCCAGTTCATGTATTTCCGGACCAGGATCCCGTAGCTGCCCTGCAGGTCGGCCACCAGGCTGAGCGTCCCGTCGCCGTTGTCGGTGAAACGGACGGCCTGGCCTTCCTGGCCGCTCTTCCAGATCCACAGGTTCCAGGACGAGTTGCCGGTCTTGGGCGCCTCATCCGTCTTCGCGACGGAGATCCGGGGAGAGCCGCTGGCAGCGACCTTCCACTCCCCTTCCCGGTAGGTCGTTCCCTTCAGCATCGGGAACTTGCTGTAATCTGCGGAAGGCTGGGTGCTGAAGAAATAATAGTCGCGGTACGGACTGGCGGGATCGGCCAGGGCCTGGGTAAACCAGGCATTTCCCTTGCCGGAATGGTTGAGGACATAGTCCAGGTAGATCCGGATGCCCTTGGCATGGGCTTTTTCGATCAGGGAACGGAAGTCGGCTTCCGTGCCGAATTTCGGATTCACGGCATAATAATCCCGGACGTCGTAGCCATGGTAGGAATCCGACGGATGGATCGGAGACAGCCACAGGGCCGTCGCACCGAGACTCTCCAGGTAGTCCAGTTTGTTTTCAATGCCCTTGAAATCACCGACGCCGTCCCCGTCGCTGTCCGCGAACGAGTAGACGAGCAGCTGGTAAGTCATCGAACTGCGTTTTACTCCGTCGAAGGCAGCCGGCTGGGGAACGATGTTCTTCCGGTTGCTGACATCCTGGCGGACCGTCAGGGTCTTCCGGGCGCTGCCGGCCGTCACGGTGAATGTCGCTTCCCGCGCGGAGGAGCCGGTATTGTCCTCGGCCTTGAGGGTCAGCATGCCGTTGCCGCTGCCCTTGGCAGGGGTCAGGGTGACCCACGCCGCGCCGCCGGATACGGCCCAGTCGGTATTGGACTGCAGGCTCACGGACTGCGAGGTCAGCGGTTCCGCCACGAAGGAGACGGTCTCCGGATTAAGGGACAGGGAATCCGTCACCTCCGGGGTTTTGGGTTCTTTCCCGCAGGAAGCCAGCAGGAGGGCCGTGAAAAGAACGGATATGAGGCTTTTGAATTTCATTTTCCGCGTGTTTGTTTATTGGCAGACTGGAGCCCGGTCAGGAGCTCCAGTCCGAAAAATTACAGGGCGTTTACCACCAGGGATTCCTCGGTGGCTTTGTAAACCACTTTGTATTTCTTGCCCTTTTCGGCGACACCGAGATTCTTGCCGCCCGGGGTTGCCGTGATGCTCTGGCCCTCCGCCATGATGAACGGTTCGACATCGCCCGGCGCACCGCGGTTGACATCCCAGGTACCGCTCTTGCGAATCTTGAAGCCGCCGTCGATCACGGCCGCGCCTTCCCAAACGCCGGCGGAAGTCTCCGTCATGGCGAAATCCTGGCTCCAGCTCGTTCCGGCGACCTCGCCGATCAGGCACCATGCCCGCGTCAGGGTGATGGTCTCCGCCTTGGCGTCGTAGACCAGCTTGAAGAAGTTGCCCTTGAGATCGCCGACGGAGATGTTGGCACCGTCATGGGCGACGGCAAAGGCCTTGTCCTCCGCCTCAAACGTACCGCCGCGGTTGACATCCCAGCTGCCGTTAAAACGGAGCTTGATGCCGCCGTCCAGGCGGAAGGTTTCGCTCTCCCACAGATCGCCGGAGGTATTGACCAGGTACAGGTCCTTGTCCCAGTTGCTGCCGTCGAACTCGCCGATGACGGACCAGGCGTCATTGCAGTTCTTGACCGTGATGGTTTCGAGGGCCGGGTTGTAGACGATCTGCCACTTGCCGTCCGGAACGCTGATGTTGCCCGCGTCCTGGATGGCGGCGAAAGGCTCGCCCGCCTTGGCGAAGGTACCGCCGCGGTTGACAGCCCAGCCATTGTCGTAACGGAGCTTGAACTCGCCGGAGAAAGCCTGCATGTTGCTGATCCAGAGACCGGAAGGCAGCTGGGTCATGTAGATGTCATTGTCCCAGTCGCCGCCGACACCGATCAGCGACCACATGTTCTGCGGCTTGGCGCCGTCGACCGTGATGGTCTCGGCCTGCGGATCGTAGGTCACGATGTATTCTCCTTCGGGGACAACGATGTTGCCGGCACCGGGGACAGCCTCGAAGGCCTTGCCAACGGTCTCGAAGGTACCGCCGCGGTTGACATCCCAGCCGTGGTTGTAACGAAGTTTGAACTCGCCGTTGATCTTCGTCGCAGGGCTTACCCACTTGCCGTCGGTCTCGGTCATGTCAATGTCGTTGTTCCAGTCGCCGCCGACACCGATCAGCGACCATACGTTGCCTTCGGATACGGTGATGGTGGAAGCCTTGGAATCGTAGACGACCTTGTAGAAGCCCGGAGCGACCTTGATGTTGTCGCCGCCCGTGGCGAACGGCTCGCCCAGGTTCACCAGGGTACCGCCGAGCCACTCGTCGCCCTTGCGGAGCTTGAAGCCGTCATCGGCGCCGTCCTCACCCTTGGCATACGTGAAGTAGCCGGTCCAGATGCCGTCAGACTCGGTCATGTGCACGCCTTCTTCGGCCCAGCCGTTGAAGGTGCCGACGATGGTCCAGCCGTCGAAGGCCGGCTGCGGCTGAGGTTCCGGTTCGGATTCCTCCGGCTGGCCGTACATCGAAGCGTCCAGCTTGGCCGTCGGATTGTTCCAGTCGTTGAGGTTGAGGTAGACACGGTACTGGCCGGCCGCGACCTTGATGTTGCCGCCGCCCGGGGTCAGGCCGCCCATGTCGCCGCCCCAGTTGGTATCCCAGGCGCCGTCCACGCGGAACTTGAACTCCGTGTCGCCCGGAACGTCGATATCGGCGTAGAAGAGCTGCTTGTTGTTGCTCAGGGTCATCACGATGTCGTTGTTCCAGTCGCCGTTCAGGCCGATCACGCCCACCTTGTCGAAGCCCTTGTCCATCTTCAGGACGAGATCGTTCTTGGTGAAGGTGAAGTGGTAGTAACGGTGGGCCCGGTAGACGATAATGTTGTCATTGGAACCGTTCTTCAGGGTGATGGAAGCGGACTCGGCGGCAGCGGAAGGATCCGCCATGCCCCAGTTGCCCGTATCGTCGGACCAGCCGGCGGCACCGGTCAGCTTGAATTCGTTGGACGCGAAGTTCTCTCCGAAATCGGTCACACCCACGAAAGTGTTGCCGTCCTCGGCATAGCCGAACAAGTGCTGAGCCTTGCCGTGATCCCAGCCGTTGGTGGAACCCGGCAGCCAGACCATTTCGTAGACACGCTCAGCCTCCGTCGGGCTGATGCTGACGGTGCGGGGATTGGAATAGAAGGTCTGGTAGTTCGAGCCGACGGTCGCACCGACCATGAAGACGACTTCCGTCGCTTCACCGGCCACGAG
>ODAI010913868.1_pt1 | contig 14106 bp, 8 predicted proteins | sample 1539321 | NCBI WGS metagenome assembly ODAI01 (sample SAMN02144231, study PRJEB22623) | gut metagenome | biome: sheep rumen | host: Ovis aries | place: New Zealand
CTTAGGCTTACCGCCTTCGAATACAACCATAGAGCCAACAGAATCAAATCCGCTAATGTTGGATATATCGTATGCCTCCATTCTGTATACGCTATCAAGTCCGAGAAGAGTAGCTATCTCCTTTTGGGCACCAATTGTTCTTCCCATCTCACGCTTCATCTTCTCTCTGTTATTAAGAAGCGTCGTCTTGGCATTCTCGTATGCCATATCAAGCAAATGCTTCTTTTTTCCAATCTTAGGTGTAACAATTGATACTTTACGGCTTCTAAGGGAAGTATCAAAGGCATTGATGTCACCTTCAACACTGTCAGCTTTATCACGCATTTCATTTAGGTACTCCTCTAGGAGTATGTAATTGTCAAGCTCTTCTCCCACATATATCTCGTGAGGAATGAATAATGCACCGTCATAGAATTGCTTAATAAATGTTGACATTAAGCTCTCGTCACCATCCACATTTTCGGTAGCGAAATAGAAATGGTCCCGTCCTAAAAGCTTACCGCCCCGGATAAACAGAATATATACAACGGCCTCCCCATCCTCTTCATAGATAGAGATTACATCTGCGTCTCCATCACTATCGGCGCTTGTGATCTTCTGCCTCTCAATACAGCTTCTGATTGATTCCATTAAGTCCCTGTTCCTCGCCGCCTTTTCAAAATCCATTTCTGCCGCCGCCACATTCATCTTTTCGGTAAGCATATCCATTGTCTTTTTGTGGTTGCCCTTAAGGAACTCCATCGCCTTATTCACATTTTCCATATACTCATCGAGGTGATCGTCATTCATGCACACTCCGAAGCACTTGTTAATGTGATAATCAAGGCAGGGTCTATCCACATTAAGACTCTTGCAGGTTCTAATCTTGTATACCTTCTGAAGAAATGTGATTGTCTGTTTGACAGCGTATGCTGATGTAAACGGCCCGAAATACTTCGATTTATCATTCTTAATCTCTCTTGTAAAGACAATCCTCGGATACTTCTCACCTAACGTCACCTTGATAAAGGGATACGTCTTGTCGTCGCGAAGAAGAGTGTTGTATTTCGGCCTGTGCTCCTTGATAAGATTGCACTCTAAAACAAGGGCTTCTAATTCAGAATCGGTAACGATATAGTCAAAATGGTCTATATTCTCTACAAGCTTATCCTTGCGGACTCCCTCATTATGACTTGGTCTGAAATACTGACGCACCCTGTTACGAAGGGATATGGCTTTACCCACATATATAATTGTGTCTTTTTCATCATGCATAAGATAAACTCCCGGTTTATCCGGGAGCTTACTTAAATCATCACTAAAATCTCTACTCATCATCATCTACAAAGAATTCGTCTTCTTCAAATATGTCTTCGTTATCATCGGGGTCGTCTATTCCCTTAAGTTCACGGAATATCTTCATAAATTCCTTGCCTGTAATAGTCTCATGCTCATATAGATAATCCGAGATACTGTCGAGAATCTCTTTGTTCTCTTTAAGCATCTCAAGAGATTCCTTATATAATCCGTTAATTAGCTTATTAACTTCCTCGTCTACCTCTGAGGCAGTCTTGTCACCGCAATTAAGAGCTGAGCGGCCTTCTAGGTACTGACTCTCTACTGTCGCGAGCCCCATCATACCAAATGTCTCAGACATACCGAATCTCATAACCATATTTCTGGCTATATTGGTTGCCTGCTCTATATCATTAGCCGCACCGCTTGTTACGGTATTAAATATCAATTCCTCAGCGGCACGTCCACCCATAAAGGTCTTAATCTTGGATATAAGCTCATCCTTAGTCTGAAGGAATTTCTCCTCTTCGGGAGTCTGCAAGGTATAGCCTAAGGCTCCCATTGTACGTGGAACAATAGTAATCTTCTGAACAGGCTCGGTATCCTTCGACAGCGCAGATATAAGAGCATGACCCACCTCATGGTAGGATACAATCTTACGCTCCTTGTCACTCATTACCCTGTCCTTCTTCTCCTTACCGCCTACGGCAACAAGCTCAAATGCCTCGAACAGGTCTTGCTGATTAACACATTTCCTGTTATTCTTAACGGCAATAATTGCAGCCTCATTGATAATATTGGCAAGGTCGGAACCCACAAGACCCGCTGACGCAAGTGCAATTGCATCAAGGTCAACCGTCTCGTCCAGATTAACATCATGAGAATGAACCTTTAGCGTCTCCAGTCTTCCCTTAAGGTCAGGCCTGTCAACAATAATACGCCTGTCAAAACGTCCCGGTCTAAGAAGTGCTTTGTCTAAAACCTCCGGTCTGTTGGTGGCCGCTAAGATAAGAAGACCCTTAGACGAATCGAATCCATCCATCTCGGCCAACAGCTGATTTAATGTCTGCTCACGTTCATCATTGCCTCCGCCGAATCTCGAATCACGGCTCTTACCAATAGCGTCAATCTCATCAATAAATATAATACATGGTGCTGACTTGTTAGCTTCCTTGAACAAATCTCTTACACGTGAAGCACCAACACCTCCGAACATCCCCACAAAGTCGGAGCCTGCCAGTGAGAAGAAGGGAACTCCTGCCTCTCCTGCAACCGCTTTCGCAAGCAACGTCTTACCTGTTCCGGGAGGTCCCACAAGCAGAGCTCCCTTGGGAAGCTTCGCACCAATCTGCGTATATTTCTTGGGATTATGCAGAAAGTCAACTACTTCTTCAAGAGAATCCTTCGCCTCATCCTGTCCGGCAACATCCTTGAAGGTAACTCCCGTACTCTTCTCCACATATACCTTGGCATTACTTTTTCCCACTCCAAATGCTCCTGAGCCTCCCATCTTCTTCATGGCATAGCTCATAAGCACCCAGATAAGAATAATCGGCAGTACCCAGCTTAAGATATTAAGTATTATACTGGCGGTTGAACTTGCCGCTTTTCCCTTAATATCTACACCGTGCGCCTTAAGATCCGGTACCAACTGATCGTCCTTAACATATACGGCATAGTACGTCACATCCATCTTCTTGCCCGTCTTCTCAAAGAACACATCCTGTGTCTTCTTCATGTCCTCTGAGCCTGTAAATGTTGCATCATCCTTCAAGGTGATATTAATCTTATCATCCTCGAATACCACTTCCTTAACCTGATCAGTATCCACCAGCTGAACAAACTGGCTGTACGATATCTCCTCTTTAGATGAAGAGCCGGTTCTGGTATAAATCAGACTGGTTACGAACAATGCGATAAGCGCAAATACGATAAATGCGTAGATGGGCATTCTGTTATTATTATTGTTATTGTTATTATTGTTGTTATTATTGCCCTTTTGGTTATTGTTGTTCTCGTTCATCGTCTACCTTTCTCTTACTTTTAGTCCATCTATCCATAATCATATCATAGTCATGGTCAATTTTCAGATATAATTTGTTATATTGCTTTTGCAATTCTAATCTATCCTTAACCTTATTTGTCCCGGCTGTAAGCTTATGATTAAATCTATCAGACAGCTCTATAAGCCTTTCTCTAATCTCTTCCAGGCAGTATTCATCGTATAAGCCCTCCGGTCCGTTTAAGAAATCATTGGCCGCCTCCATAACAGCTAATGATAATTCCAATCCGCCTTTCTTATAATAATCCTTTATCTCACTGTCCATAAAGTCCGAAAACCTTTGGCGATTCATCTCATACTCAGAATTGATAATGGCAATAAGATAGTCCCTCATCCTGTAATATGTTGTCCATATTATTCCTTCACTAACAGTTCCCCTGCTATAGCCAAAGAATCCGTTGATACAGGCTATCTCAAGCTTTCTATTGTTAAGAAAGTACTCAAATTCCACAAAATGTCTGATGTTTGGATCAAAATACATATTGTTGTTCACCGGAACACAAAGTAATCCAAAGCTGAAAAAATCAATCTCCTCCGAAGATACCTCGTTTACAAAATCCGAAGACATACCCATGTCAAATCCGTTAAATCTGCTCTTCGGCATACCATCCCGCACCACATATCCTGAGGACTCAAGTGTTCTCCCACTTATTATGTCACCTTGAATCACCATATTGTCCCTGATATCATCAAGTAGTGATACAAAAGTAAACACTCTTGCCAATGCATTATCGTCTATCAATGTCTTAGCATCAATTATTATAATATGAGTATAGTCCTCTAAAGCATTACATCTGATATAATCAAATGCCTTATTCAAGCTATCCCCGGGCATTAGTGAAGTTGCTATCTGGACTATGTTACTATACTTATGTGTACTATCTATGAATACATTTTCACCAAGCTCTGCCGTCATGTCGCATATTATAATTAATTCACCATTATAACCTACCTTGCTTGTAATGGTATCTATATTTTCCCTTGTAACCTTAGCATCCCTATTATAGTTAATAATATAGCACGGCTTTATGGGATTAAGCTTGTCCACATCATCGCATATATACTCACCGCCCAAAAACTCACACGGCTCCAGCGCCTCAATTACAGGATATACAACACCCACACAGTTTACGTCAGATAAGCTGACAGTATATTCATATACACCCTTTTTTTGAGTCTTTTTTACATTAGCTTCAACAGGCTCTTTTCCTGCGTTTCTTATACCGGTATCCCAATCATATACGCCCCTGGAGTTATATAGTTGGACATCTATCCTGCCACTGGTTCTTAGAACCACAGCTATATTCTTAGCCTTTGTAAGAGTTACCCATTTGTCCAAAACAAGAGAATTGACGTATGTACCAAAGGATATGATATCGCCCCTTTTTAGAGATAACGGAAATGTAATACCAACATTATCATCCCGGGTTATCTCTCTTTCACGCTTTAATTCATCAAGCTCTTTTATATACAGAGATTTTAAATTATTATTTGGTGGCAGTAGCTTTTGTATTCTCATCTGTACTTCTTTCTGTTATCTTCGATACTACTTATCATTTTCTTCGTTGTCAGTATTGCCCTTTCTCTTCTCTCTCCACGATACAAACATATTCTTTACCGTCTCCCACAGAATCTTGAATTCTTCTGTTCTATAGAATAACAGCAGTAATACTCCATTATATAATACGCTGCATATTACAGCTTTAAGAATCACTTCTAGGAATCCTCCCATGTCTATGTAGGAGCATATCCAGTATGATGCTCCTCCTACAATAAACATTATGGCAGTATATTTAAAAAACAATCCGAAGTAATGGGAAACCTTTCTCTCAAAGCCGTGTTTGTAGACCACCAGCGGTTCTATCCAAAAGCACGTTGACATTACGCTTACAAGTGTTCCAATAAATACACCGGCAATTCCGATGTATTGCGCCAAAACAATAGATACCACAAGATTAATTACCACTTCAAATAAAGGCTTGTATCTGTCATACCAGTATAAACCCATGGCATCTCTGAATATCAGAACAACCTTGCGCATTCCACTTATATAGAAATTAAGCACAAACAGAAAAACGATTGCCACAGTAAACACGTAGTTTTCTCCTGCCCACGCCTCCATAAAGGGATTGAACACAATCATCATTCCAACGCATACATAGCTATATATCCAAAAGCACAGAAACTCCAATACCCTAAACACTCTGAATACGCTCTCTTTGTCTTCCGAAGCGTTAAGGTTGCCTATACTTGCCGTTGTCGAACCCAATACACCCATTAAAGCTGTATTGATACTTGCAGATATCATCAAATAATTGGAGTATATTCCAACGCTTACTATGCCGACAAAGCTCGACATAACAAGGCTGTCTGTATTATTAAGAACAACATCTCCCAGCTTATGTATTGACATTGCTCCCACATTCTTAAAAATAGATTTCACCCGGCTTTTATCCGGTAGTGATTTCTTATCTTTTTTTAAGTACGGATACATCTTGTCCGCTTTATGATAGACAGCAATATTAGTCAGTATACTGCAGGCAATCTGGATAATAAGATATATAATAAAATTCTTGAAAATCAGCAAAACTATTATCTGGAGCACAAACTGAATAGTCGTAAAAACCGTATTGTATATTGTTCCTATATAGCTCTTCTGGTGCCCGTCAATAATAGCTCTTTTGTATCCCCATAGGTAGGAGCATACTGTATTTAACAAATACAGCAAATATATAGTTGTCAGACCGTCTATATCCGGTTTATCCTTAATTAATACATCTAAAAACGGTACAAGCGCCAATCCTAAAATAGCAACAATTCCGGCAACAATCATGTAAAGAATCCGATAGAGATTCATCATCTTACATATCTCTTCTTCATCATTATCAGCGATAGGTTTGTACAAATGGAACAGCATCGCTGTACCGATACCAAGCTCTGCCAGCGATAAAACAGATAAAATATTACCAAATAATCCGTTTACGCCCAGATATTCAGCTGCTAAAACATTAATAAAGATTGTACGTGTTATAAAAGAAAGTATTAAATTTATGACATAGCTGCCGCTATTTGCCATAAAATTAAAGAATGAATTCTTTGTTCTCATATTTATTTCCTTCAAACATAAACCTTTATGAATTATAACACAATAATAGCAACAAAAACTATCAATATATTGTTTGCAATATGCTATAATGATTATATCTTACAAAAAGGAGTCGCATATAATGCCAACAAATATTAATAATCCTGTATTTAACATAGTTATGCCTGTATATAATACCCCTTCACATCTATTGAACGCCAGCGTACAAAGCGTCATCAAGCAAACATATAAGAATTTCAGATTGATTATAGTGGACGATGGCTCCGATGCTTCCTGCGCTTTAGAATGTGATGCTCTGTCTGATACTGACCGGCGAATAACCTTGTTTCATACATTAAACAGAGGTGTCAGTAAAGCGCGAAATACAGGGTTACTGGCCTGTGACGGCGACTTCCTGCTTTTTATGGATTCTGATGACGAACTGGTTCCCAATGCGCTTGAGACAATGTGTAATTACGTTAAGAACTACACCTTTGACTTTTGTGTTTACGGATGGATTGACTATGTTAAAGAGGGTTCATACGATCATCATCCAAGTGAAACACCCGAATATGTGGATGTACACACCTTTCAATCAGGAATATCGGAAGATAATTTTATCTACGGTGGTGGTTATCCATGGAACAAATTATGGAATATTAACGCCCTTAAGAAAGCACATAATAACTCTCTTCCTTTGTTCGATACCACAATTGACAGATATGAGGACAAATTATGGACTCTAGTTGCTTCAACCAACTTAACATCCATATTACTTATTCCTGATTTGTTATACAAATATAATTATAACGAATCCTCTCTGTCTCAAGAGCAGTCTGAAATTGATCTTAGAACAAATAAAGCCTATGTTGCATACGGCAAAATATTAGACTATCTTGAGGTCGTAAATTATGATGCTTATGTCAAGGGCTATCATTTCTGCTACGAATTTACTCAGAGGGATTTGGCAGACTTACTTAAAAATCCTAAGAAAAACCGTATACAAATAAAAAAATCGAGGCGTGCCTTACGTAAACTATGTAAGCGCATTCCACCTCGACAGTTTTATGTGCCAATTAACTCAAAGGATTTTAGAACATGGCTTATCTATCATTACCTGCCTTAATTAAGCCCAAGGTACTTCTCCCAATACTTTAGGGAGGTAAAATCCTTTTTTGTATCAGCCCATTTTCCTGTTATCTTACTGTGCTTATGAAGCATAACTAAGATAATCCGGGCATATTTAGCTGCTATTATTATCGCATCCTTGTAGCTCTTTTCTACAAGAAAGCCCTTTTTCTTCTTTTCATCATAAAAGAACATTCTTCTCGCTCGAAAGGGAAGCTCCACATCAATCGCTTCTGTAACAACAGTCGTATCCTGTGACGGCAAAATAAAGCAAAGTGCGGATTTTAAATAAGCGTTAAATGACATATTCTTATTATTGCCTTCTTTGACTTTGGACAAATCGTATCCCTCAGGCGTCACATAATCATAATTATACTTAGAAAGCTTATTATGATTATCTATCGGATCTGTTTTCATAAATCGAGCCGGTCCCCTGTAATAGTCTTCCAATGCCCTGATAATACAATAAACCTCATTATATCTATAGCGCAAAAGTTTCCCTATCACCCTGCCTGTAACATATTTTATAATATCCTCAACATCAGGTGCTTCTTTCTTATCGCACATGCATATTAATTCATTGCGTATATCATAATAATCCATTATTGCCGAGGCCTTATTCGGATACTGAGGATGCCATACACACAAGCCATTAAGCAGTATTGTCCCATATTGAGCTCCTCGCATTCCGTATTCCACATCATCACGATGAATAAATACAGGAATCGGCAAATTATCCTCTCGTATAAAACTCGTGGGAATACAAGAGTACCACCAGCCATTATAATTGATTGGATTCTCCACCTCGTTAGCAGACACAGCGTCAGGCAGTCTCATATCCCAGTGCTGATTATAGGACTGGATAATTGTTCCTTCATATCTTGCTCCCGCTTCAAACTGCAGGTACCTCTTATCTAATTCAAACAATTCTCCGCCTATCATTGAATTGGAATATTCATCTTTTATAATTCTAAGAAAATGCAGATTCCTCTCAATCATTTCAGGATTGATAACAATATCATCATCCATCAATATAACATGCGAGAATCTACCGGGTTCATTGTACAATACCGCTTCAATCATTCCACGTGTAAAACCGCCGGCACCACCGACATTATTATTGGGAATTATATGAACCTTGTCACTTTCAAAGGTATTTGCATCCAATGTCTTCCCATTGTCTACAACAAAAATCTCTAAATGCTCATATAAGGGAGAATCGGGATTATTAATTGTATTGTCAAGCAGCCTGTTCACATTAGACTTTATATCCTGCTCTCTCTTATATGTACAAAAGCAAAGCGCCATATCAACGTCATTACATTCATTCGTCTTCGTGATATACTCTCCGCCGTATAGCTTTACATCCTCTAATGCTTCAATTACAACGTATATAATGCCATCATAATCAATGCCCGGAAAAACAATGTCAACTCCATCCGATTCGTCGAGAACCTTTACGTCGATTCTTTTCCTCTTCGCTTTTCTGTAGTAGCATCGCACCTTACCGTCTGATTGTTGCTCATCACTGAATGTATTCCCCACAGCATTATACGCTCTGACATTAACCTTGCCACTGATATTCAGATGAAGCTTTAGATTGTCGATTGATGTATACTTTCTCCATTTGCCTATTGAAAAGGAATTAAAATATGTCTGTAACGAAACCTTATCCCCATTTGGGATAAAAAACGCTCCATTCTTATACCTTTTGTCATATAGCACATTTCTAACACTTAAGGAATCAGACTCTTCTCTCACATAACGATTTTGGGTAATCCTTACAGGATGCATTTTTTTAACAAGCTTGCTATGCAAGAACATCTCCCATTCATTACACACTTCTTCATTGGGAAACAACAGTCTTTGTATTACCATTTGCAACTACCTTCCAACAATTATCATTAATAAAGCCAATCAACATTAAATATCCAAATACTTTTCCCAGAATTCAAGTCCGGTATAAATTGGTTTGAGATCCTTGTACCTCTTAATCATATTCTCATGCTGCGTCAGTATTTTACGTCCGATAGCTATGCTTCTTCGTATGTTTTTCATCAGGATGCCATAGTCTCGCTCCATCCAGAATCCCATCTTTCTGTTTTCGTCATAAAAATACAAACGACGGGTAAAGAAAGGAACTCCCGAATCTCTTATTCCTATATATCTTTCACGATTAGATGCGGGCAAAAGCCAGCATAATGCTCCCCATATCATACAATGTGGCGGGCGCTGCTTATATGTAATATTCTCTACCTTGCTAAGATCGATACCCTTTGGCTCTTCGTATACATCGTTGTTCTTGGCAATTCTTTGATGATTGCCGACCGGTTCAAGGTCCATAAAATATTCCGGACCCTTAAAATAATCCTCTAATCCCAGGAAAAAGCACTCTGCGGAATTATAGCGATATCTCAAGGTCTCAGTCCATATTGTCTCCATGAATTTCACAAACAAACGATTTGTAGTACACGGGTCGTCTGTATTTGCCTGTGCTATCATCACATTTCTGAAGTCATAATAATTCATACTTACAGCCTGCTTATTCATTCCATATGGATGCCATACACATAATCCATTCATAAGAATAATGCCAAAATGCGAATTCCTTACACCGTATTCAATATCATCATAATGAATGAATTGCGGCAACGGTAATCCCAATTCCCTGATATTATCTGTCGGTATACAACAGTACCACCAGCCTGTATAGTTGATATCATTCTCTGCCTCATTTGCGGCAATAACATCTTTTCTTCTAAGATCCCATCCGTGATTATAAGAATACAGGTCAATTCCGTAGAATTTGGCTCCTGCCTCAAACTGTTTGTAGCGCTTCTCAAGCTCCAGCATAGCACCACCTACAACGGCACGCTTGTATCCCTTTTTCATCATTTGCAGCAAACGATATGTTCTCTCTACAACAAAGGTATCCAGCTCGATGTCATCATCCATCAAAATTATATGCGTATAATCTTCTTTGCTTCTATATACCGATTCTATCATCGTTCTGGTAAATCCGCCTGCGCCACCGGCATTCTTATTCTCGAAAATATGTATCCTGTCATTTACAAACCTGTCCGCGCCGAGACTGTGTCCATTATCAGAAATATAAACCGACACATTATGATAAAGCGCCGACTTATCATTTTCTATAAGATTATTAATAATCAGATTTATATTTCTATCAAGTTCTTTTTCTCTTCGATATGTACAAATGCAAAGTGCAAGTTTAACATTATTCAGGCTGCTCTTTTCAACATCGGTATAATAGTATCCTCCCCGAATTGTTATATCAGACTTTGCCCTTATCTTTACGTAAATAATCCCTTCCTCCGGCAAATTCGGAAAATCTACCGTATAGCCATTCTTATCCTTTTTCAGCTCACAACCAATTACTCTTCTGCTTGCACTGATAATATCATATGCTTCTTTTAAGCTGTTTAGTTCTACAGGTCCCGGAAGCCCTTTACCTACGCTGTTATATGCTTTAACCTCAATATCTCCATCAATATCAAGATGCAAACGAAGGTTATTAAGCTTTGTATACTTCATCCATTTGCCAATAGAAAAAGCATTGAAATATGTCTCTAAGCTGACTGTTTTTCCTTCTTTAATATGTATCTTATTAGTATCCGGCTTAGCCTCTCCCTTAAATCTGAAAAAAAGTGCTTTTTCTGTTGAACTGGTTTTACTTGGAAACAGTATTTTTTGTAACTCCATTGATTCTACCCTTTCTACCTTCTTGTGTTGTATGCCCCTTAATTACCTGTATGGCAATTAGAATTGCGAAAAACATTCCGCTTAAGTTCCTATATGTAAAGTGACTGTGTATATATGCATGATTGGCAAGTACCGACAACCATACTACCGGCACCAAAGCGACTATGCATAATAAAACAGTACATACCACCTGCTCCTTTGAGGGCTTTTTGAATTTGCCGATAATAACGGACATCAAAAGTACGACGGCACCTAATATCTGTATAAAAAGTTCGTTGAATTTCTCAAAATTCCCCTCCATAACATCGCCAAATGTAATCTGCTCCTTGTTAGCTACATCTGATGTTCGAAGTGTAATCTGACTAAGCACATTACTTATCATGTCAGGGTCGGTAAATATCGTAACAACAAGCCACTTTGCAGCCCACATTCCGAAATATCCTACAGCCCAAAGGATTCCGCACAGCACAAACTCTATTATTAACTGCCTGATATTATGCTCCGATTCACTATCTAACTTGTTAAGCATCCATATTACAAGAGGAAATGTCAGCGTAATTGTGGGGAATGTCAAAAAATCAAAATATGACGTGGCAATTCCAATTATCATAAAGAATACTAAATAAGCACCCCTTTTGCCATCTAACCATCTATTGAAATTCAACAAAAGGAGTAGTGCAATCTCCATAATCAGGGTACATACGGAATAATCCATGCTTTGCATATAGGCAGTAGGGTACATAGATATGATTGCCGCAACAAACGTCACTCCTGCCAAGACTCTTCCCCGCTTTTTGAATGCAAGAATTATTGCAAACAGCAGGAACATATGTGTTATTAAAAGTAACATTCTGATATCAGAATAAGTAAACAGCATCAAAAGAAGCTTTAACGGGAGCATCCAGCCATGCCAATATCTCGGATATAGCCATATTGTATCAGGATCATCTTCCACGGTATGAAAAATATTGTCATAGCCCACTAATCCGCTGTTCTCCGGTCCGTTGTAGAAATACGAACTTCCATCAAAAGCTCTATGAAATAATGATTTGATACCTGAGTAATTCCTGTCTAAATGGCTGACACCATCATATACTCGATCATGAACAATACCTTTCCCGTTATAATCAGCTATCAGTAACATCCACGCATCAGTGTTATTGTCGCCGAGGGATGCATTGTTATCTGTAACAGCCCGAGGCGCCTTACCCTCATCAGCAAATATTCTGGTAGAATCTATAACGTGATAATGTATTCTGCCTGTCGGTAACGCAGCCGCTATAATATTAAGAGTCATCCCAACAATTGCTGCAACAAAAAAGACAATTACAAGATTTCGAACCACTATCAAATTTTGTTTCATTTATACAATACTCCCATTTATTATTAGCTTATATATCTGACTTTCGGTCTAAAGGTCATCCCACTAATCAATCCTTGAAGCATCACCTTAAGTCTCGCCTTCTTGTTGTCTTTTGAAAACAACACGACTCTTGTGGCATTAAGTGCAAATCCCGCAAGATAAATACACATTTCCTGAATCCCTAATTCTCTGGCAGTTGCAAAATCATTCCTGTATGCATAGAAGTATCTGTCTATTCTTCCAATATCATCCTTCGTAATATTAGAACCTTCGTTATTGTTCATTTTATGAACGACCTCGCTGTCCTCCACATTATAGCAGTTGAAAGAGCCGGACATACGAATTGTGTATTCCTTGTCGTCTCCCCATATAAAATATTCTTTGAGAGGAAGACCAACACTCTTTATCGCTTCCGCCCTAAATAGAAGAGATACAAATGTAGCTGCCTTAAGCGGATGTATGCCTTTATCTGCATATGCCTTCTCATAGTTCGTAAGGTTTGTTTTGTATGTAGGCATATTCATCTTGCAGTCGCTACCGTCAATCCACTTGACAGTTGATGCAAGAAATCCGAAATTGTTATGGACAGTTCCTATTACATTCATAAGCTGTTCTAAGGAAGTCTCTTTAACAATCGTATCATCATCCATAATCCAGATATATTCATACCCCTTCTTAACAGCGAACTTCATACCTGCGCTAAATCCACCTGCGCCACCTATATTCTTCTTAAGACGCTTATAAATCACGCTCTCAGACAGCAGATCTTTTATATATTCCTTAGTACCGTCTGTACTGTTATTATCTATAATGATAACATCAACAGCTCGTGTTGACGATAAAAGCGCATTGATACACTCTCTTAAGAGTTCTTTTCTGTTATATGTAACTACTATTGCTGCGGTATTATTCATCTTCTGTCTCCTATGTTGTATCTTACATGAGTCTAGCATTGGTGACGCATAATTTATACTACTACATATTCATACCGGTAATTCTTCGCTAAGCATATGTAAGTAATTGAGGTAATCCCCTCTTACGACATATGACGCGAACCGGTGCTCAATCTGGCTCAGCCAGTTCGCACCTATTCTCGACATCCATGTCGAGAATTCCGCTCGATGTATCAATTACTAACATATGCTAAGCTCGAATTAATGTATGAATATGCAGTAGTATAAATTATGCGTGTCAACGCCCATCGTCATACACTGCATGACACTAATTAGCGTTGCCAACTACGGCAAATAATCAGAATTCTTGCCAAGCCTTCCGGTTATACAATCTATCATAACACGCCTTAACATCTTAAGATTATATGACGCCTGTGTACGCTTAATGGGATTAAGATACATGATAAGACTCCCTGCATAGAACACGCTGTATTCTCCAAGAATCATAATACAAGTTAAGAATCCAAGGTGTCTCTTAGCACAATCGTAACGATTGCGATATCCGTAATAATGCTTC
>ODAI011427727.1_pt1 | contig 14106 bp, 27 predicted proteins | sample 1539321 | NCBI WGS metagenome assembly ODAI01 (sample SAMN02144231, study PRJEB22623) | gut metagenome | biome: sheep rumen | host: Ovis aries | place: New Zealand
CCCAGCGAGTCGGCGCGGGCGTCCATGTCTGCGAGCTGCAGGCGGATGCGCTCGGCGTCCCTGGCCGCTGCGCGGGCCGCCTCGAACAGCTCGCGGGCAGTGGCAAATGTGCGCTCGTACAACGCGCCCTCCTATCGGTCGCGGTCGTCGTCTGCCGCCATCAGCAGCGCCACGATCGTGACGCCGCAGTTGATTCCGAACACGGTTCCTACGATGAACCCTGCGATTGCCCCACTCATGCGTCCTCCCTTTGCTTGTACTCGCACCCTGCTGGCAGGTGGCTACACTGGTTGTTGGGGCTGTCGAACTTCCGCACGACCCAGCCCGTCAGCTCGCAGTCGGCGAGGCTCACGTCCATGCTGTGCGCCTTCAGCCGCCAGCCCTTGGCATGCTCGCACTCCCAGCAGTGGCACGTGAAGCCCGCGCCGTCCATAAAGCGACGATGCCTAGCCATCTAGAACACCCTCGTCCAGCTCATGAGGTATGGCCCATCCTCCGGCTCCTTGCGCATGACCTGCCGGTACACGTCCTTGGCAAGGTCTGCCAGCCCATCAGTGCGCGTCAAGAACTCGTCTATCGTCAGCTCCGTATCGAACATCGGCACGCTCACCATCTGCGTGTCGCCACACCACGAGTTCTCCTCCTCGCACAGCTCGCTCTGCCAGACAAACCTGCCAAGAAGCTCCGATGCCTTCTTCGCCAGCCCCTCAAGCTCCTCCCAGTCATCGTCATTACGCTCCTCGAAGTCGGGAATGTCATCCTGCTCGACGCGCCAACCAATCGTCAGCATGTGTTCGTGCTCAACGCTCATTCGTCCTCCTTCCAGTTCTTGGGACGGTATGCCACGAACGTCGGCTGGTAGTCGCACAGCACCACGACCTCGCCGTTGCAATGAGGGCAGTTCATGTGCAACACCTCGCCGTTCTCGTAGTCCTTCGTGGGGTTTACCTCACACGTTCGCCTGCAATAGGGACATTCCCACTCGTACCATTCAAGCATCATGCGTCCTCCCCCTCTGCCAGCGTCAGGCGCTTGGCGTACTCGGCGATGGCTTCTTGTTCTTCCTCTAGGCTGTGGAAGTGCTCGGCTTCGTTCAAAAGCTCCCGCAGCTTGGCGTTCTCTGCATCTATCCTCGCCCCTGACGCATGCATCGCGTATGCGTATGCAACAAGCTCACCGCGCTCCATCAATTCAAATTTTGGCGCATCCTTCACAAGCTCTTGGAACTCTGTCACTCATCCACCTCCACTTCCAGCTCACGAATCTTGTCACGAATCTCGGCATCCTGTTCATCCTTCAGGCATACCTCACAGCCAGACTGCGCCCAACAGAATGGCTTCCACATCAGCCGCACCAGCTCCCGCAGCCTTTCGTTCTCGGCTTCCCTCTGTGCAACCATGTCGCAGAGGTCGCGGCGGTGCATCTTCGCGTCGTCCCTGTAGAGCGCGTCGCTGCGGCGCGCCCGCTCCGTCGCGTTCATCGGGCATCGCCCGCCAGAATGTCGGCGATGGCGCGAAGCTCCGTCGCCATTGCCATCCAGTCGAGCGTGGGGGTGATGGTGATCGTGGCGGACCCGATGCTGCGGTCCTCGCGCAGGCGGTCGTTCTCGTCCTCGAGCGCCGCGTGCACGGCGTCTATCGCGTCGCACAGCTCATCGAAGCGCCCGGCCTCCAGCTCCACGTACTCGATGCTGAGGTCCGTGAACTTGCTGAACCGGCGCGCAGCACGGCGCAGGTCGGTCGTGATTGGTGCGTGGTCACTCATGGTCGGCACCTCCCAGCGCGGCCAGCACGTCGGTCTTGAGGCCGTCCACGATGGCTCGGTACTCGTACAGCGCGTCCTCCAGCGCCTTGACGGTGCCGTGGCACTTGGCCTTCAGCTCCACGTCGGCGGCGTACTGGATGGCGAGGTCGAACGTGTTGTAGCTGTAGAAGCGGCCCAGACGGTGCCATTTCACCGCCCCGGCGTCCGTGCCCTTGCCCGTCTCGTGCCGATGGCAAAGCTCCCAGTTGCGGTCGTCCACGGGGAACAGCTTCCAGTCCCCGAACACGATGCCGCCCTCTTGGACGCTCTTCGTCTTTTCTGCCATTGTCTGACTCCTTCAGAAATCGCGTCTGTGACTTGGCTGCATGCCTAGAAGCGCCGCAAACGCGGAATGTGGGTAATTAGTCGTTTTCGGTTGTTGCGTGGCTCTGACGTGGCCTAGGCGGCTCTCTGCGCACATGGCACCATGCGAAGTCTGGCGAGAACAGCGAACCCCTCGCCCAGACCGTGCAATCGCGCCTGTCGTTCGTCAGGCACTCCATGCGCCGAAAGCCGTTGGGCGGCTCGTCCAGCACGCCGATGTACGTCACTCCGCGCACTCGCAGTCCTCGCCGCAGCCCAGCAGCCGCGCGAGGTCGTCCATCCATCCGAAGCCGTCGCACTCGAACGGCCCCTCGAACCGCTCCCACTGCATGCGGCACGCCGCCGCGTGGGGGCAGCCGTCCATCCAGTCGGCGGGTGTCGGGGCGGTCTCTGGCGGCGGCTCCAGCTGTGCGCTGTCGATTCTGTAGATGGCCATCGCCTCGTCTCCAATCTCGTTCGCTTGTGATCGTGAAATCCGTAAAGCCCCCTGACGGGCTGGCCCGTCCCCGCCACCGCAGGGCGGGACGGCCCCGAACGGGGGCTAGGCCCCTCCCGCATGGGAGGGTTGCGACAGCTACCCTTTATTAGCTATCGCAACCCCCGTGCAACCCCTCTGACATGCGGTTTTTCCAAAAGGGTTGCGTTTTAGCTATCGCAACCCATCTGACCTGCGGTTAAACGTTTTCTGCGCTCCAGCTCTCGTCGGTGCAGCAGAGCACCCATTCCGGGCCGTCCTTGCGCACCCTCCACTTGGTGCTCGCGTCCTTGCGGGTCCATCGGAGCACGTTGTCTCTGGTCACCTCGTCGCCGTCCATGGTCATGCGGTCGGCCACGTTCTGCCGCGTTGCTGGCACGCCGTCCACGGCGCACTGGTTCACGGCGCGGCCTATGGCCTCGTCTATGTGTCCCCACCTGCGGTCATTCCTGCGGCGGTTGGACTCTCCGCCCTTCCGCCGCGCGGCCTCGGCGCTGCCGTCCTCGGGTGCGTCGTCCATGTAGTCGCCCTCTATCTCGTGCAGCAGCGGGAAGTCGAACACGACGTTCCGCGTGCCGGGGTCGGCGAACTCTCGCAGCACGAAGCTCATACGCATCGGCACGGCGCGCTCGCCGTACCTAGCCTGGAGCATGCCCTTCTGCTCGTCATCGGGGACTATGGGCGTGAGGTCGACCATGGCGTCCACGAATCGGCCGAACACGCCCGAGCCGCTGCCGCGATCTATCACGTTTCGCCCTCCGGCGCTGCCCTTGGCGTGGTGGTGCGCGAACGCGATTGCCGAGCCGCTGGCGGCTATGCCGCCTAGGTGCTGCATCATCTCGCGCATGTCCCCAGCGCTGTTCTCGTCACCCGTCTCTATCGAATAAATCGAGTCGATTATCACGAGCGCTGGCGGGTGCTCCCCGTAGGCGTCGTTGATGGTGTTGGCTATGCTCTCGGCGTTCACGACCTTGCCGCGCAGCGGCATCGCCAGTATGTTGCCGCCCGAGTCTGCCAGCCCCATCTTCGCGCGCACGCGGTCAAGTCGGTTGTAGAGCGAATTGGGGTCAAGCTCCGTGTCAACGTAGCAGACGTTGCCCTGATGGCACGGGAACCCCATCCAGTCGTGGCCGCTTGCCACCGCGTATGCGAGCTGCGCCATCGACCAGCTCTTGCCGGCCTTTGGCGGCCCCGTGAGCATCATCAGGTGGCCGCGTCTCAGGACGCCGTCGATGATGGGCTCGGCTAGGTCGGGCACGTGCACGCCCGTCATGCTGTCGACGTTGACCAGCAGGGACTCGCTTCGCCATTGCGACGCGCTAAACCCCATAGGCCCACACGAGCCGCTGCATCCTGCCCTTGTTGGCCCTCATGGCGCCGGGGAACCGCGTCAGGCGCGTAGGGTTGGCGCACTTGCGGTCGACGGGCAGGCCGTTCCTCTCGCACAGGTCGTAGACGAACTGCGCATCGATCGCGTAGTCCTGACGGCTCCTGGAGTCCACCCGAATGACGCAGTGGTAGCTCTTGTTGCCGCTGTCGACTATCGCGCGCAGCAGACCGTCGCGGTGGCCGCCCTTGTCCCAGAATATGTCGAGCATCCTCTGGAGCTGGTCTGCCATGGGCAGCGTGTCGCACTCGACTAGCAGGTTGCGGTACGCCGCCACGCTGGTCTTGTCCCGCCTGTAGCGGTCGGGCAGGAGCGGGTTCACGCAGCACCACATGCCCGCGTCCTCGACGCTCGGCAGGTACTTGTCAAGCGCCTCGTATCCCGCCATGCCAAGCAGCGTGCCGGCGTACTCGTAGCCATCGTCCCACGGGGCGGCTAGGTTGCGCGTCAGGCAGATCGTGTCAGTCCACGGCATCTGCGACTCGTCCATGCCGTCGAAGCATGCGCGGACGTATGCCTTCGCCTGTTCGTTCGGCGACATTCCAGACAGGTCGGGCAGCACGCCCACGTCGACGTGCCTGTCGATGATTGGTATGTTGGTCGGCAGAATCGCCGTAGGCTCAGGCTCCCCATGGTACGAGCCGTCGCCAACCTCGTAGGTGCAGACGCTGCGGATGATGGTGCGTAGCTCCGTCTCGCCGATGGGCGGCTCGAAGTGCGCCGCGTTGGCCTCGAGCGCAGCAGCCTCTACCTGCTCGTCGCTCGCGCCCTTGCCGCGTATGCTGCTCAGGTAGCGGTGCATCTCGTCGTTGCGGCTGCCCTCGACCACCCTCACGGGCAGCTCGTAGCCGCTCTGCACGTTGTCCCACTCTATGCGTGGCATCGTGTCTCACCTCCTTCCGTAAGTCGCTCGGTCAGGAAACGGGCGGGGACGATTGTCCCCGCCCGACGGTTCCTAGAACGGCGCGGGTTCGTTCCTCGCCGCCGCGATCTGGGAGCCGAACGTCTGTCCGAACGTCTGGCCGAACGTCGGGGGAACGCTTGCGACGCCCACCTGTGGCACCTGCTCGGGTTCCTCCGTGACGGGCTTGGAGAAGTTGCCGGAGCGGATGTCGGCAACGGTCTTGTACGCATCCACGACCATCTTCTTGGTCTGCCGCCCCTGCCACTCGCCGTACTCCAGCTTGAGGGTCAGGCCGACGAAGCGGTTTACAAACGCCTGGAACTGGTCGGCGTCGATGGCCGCGAACGGGTCGAATCCGGGATTGCTTGCGGCGATGGCCTCCAGCTTCTGCTTGGCGAAGCGCAGCGCGCTCGGCGAGAAGCTGATGTAGTCGCAGTGCTTGGAGTCGTACCAGCCGTTGTTGGCGCAGACCCCCGCGTAAGGTCCTTCGGCCACGTCCCACGTCAGCTTGAGACGCGGCTGGCCGTTTGTGCTGGTTCCCCACTCGGCTGAGGTGATCACGCACACGTAGCCGTCGTTGGGGATGGTGAAAACGCCGCCACCGCTGGCGGCTTGGGTGTTGCTCCAGTCGAACTTGGGCATGTTGGCCCCTTTCTACTCGTCTGCCTTTGGCTGCTCGTCCGTGAGCGGCGCGAGCTGCCAGTAATCGCGGATGATGGAGTCGACGGCGCGCAGGTCGTTGTCAATCTGCGGCTGGTCGAACATCCCTATCGGTGACTTGCACGTGTTGCTGCCGTCGCTGTTGGTCACGAAGTAATGGCGCTTCGCGTCGCCGTCGACCATGAGCACGACGCTGAAAAGCCCCTCCAGCGTGTAGTGGTTGTCGATGAGCTTGCCTAGCGTCTTGGCCTTGATTCGGCCATCGTCGCCCATCTCCGTGTGCTGGAGGAAGTAGACCACCACGTCTGGTGGCACCATCTGGGACACGAAGCGCACAAGCCCGACGAAGTTGAAGCCGATGCTGTTGAACTTGTCGAAGCCGGTCTTCTTCGAGTCCATCTCCTCGAAGCCCATCAGGTACTGCGCATCGTCAATGACGTAGGCGCGCTTCGCGGCGCGCGCCAGTGCGTCCTTGATGGTCTGGTAATCGCTGGTCTGGAACGTCGGCAGCTTTCCGCGAAACGGCAGCGGCTTTCCTGCCACGTTGATGACGCCCACCTCGTCGGGGGCGAAGTTGCGCATGCTCGCGCTCTTGCCGGAGCCTGACGGCCCCATGATAAGGACTGGTACTCCCATCCTCCTACCTCCTAGAACTCGTACCACTTCTCCGGGAACACCCCCGCCTCGCGGTACCGGCCATGCACGCCGTTGGCGCGCACGACCTCCATCCAGCCCCTCATGCGCTGGTGCTCCACGGCCATGCGGTCGATGGGGATGCCGTACTCGAGCAGCCACACGCCGTCGCGGTCGGTCGGCATGCGGCGCGGGTGGTGGAACGTCTCCAGCCCCGCCCACGCCATGCCGTAGTCGGCCTCGTGCGCCGCCGCGAGGTGCGCCGTGTCGCAGAACAGGCGCTCCACCGGCTCGGCGAACTCCACCCACCAGACGCGCGTGGACTCCATGCGCTCCCTCAGCTTGCGGGCGTCCTCGGCGTTGGGCATGAAGCTAAACGTCTCCATCGTCGGCCCCCAGCAGGATTGCCAGCGTGCGCAGGCTCATGAACACGCCTTGGTCGCCCATGTGAGCCTCGCCCCCCCTCGGGCGGTGGAACACGACGGCCCCGAGGTCGGTGTCCGCGTTGCCGCACTCGTCGGCCAGCTCCCGGAACCACTGCGCTGGCGTGACGTTGGTGCGGTTCTTGACCTCGATCACGAACGGACGCCCACGGAAGTAGACGCCCGCCACGTCGCCACGGTCGTTCGCGCCGCCCATGACGCGGCGCTCGATGGTGTCGGTCTGGAAGGCCCGGTTCAGGTACTCGACCGTCCGGGCCTCCATCCATGGCCCCTTCTTCATCGCCCTCCTTCCAGCAGCCCCGCGATCGTGGCGGGCAGGGCGTTGCCCATCGCCGCCGCCACCTTCTCGGGCCGCACTCGCAGCGTGCCGTTGGGCTTGATGCCGTCTGGCGTGGCGGGCGTGGTCACCTCGACAAGCTCCACTCCGTCTGGCAAGTCGCCCGTCTCTTGCGCGTACTGGATGGCCAGCTCTGCCAGATGCTGGTCGAAGAACTTGGCCACGTACTCATGAAACGCATCATCGTCCCAGCAGCGCAGCGCTTGCATGTCGGTAACCTGGAACTCCTGCACGGTGCGCTCGGGCTCGCCCTTGACGCGGGGGAACGAGTACGTTCCCACCTTCTGGCCGCCCAGCCGCACGTCGAAGCTCGTCGCCCCGGTGGACTGGTAGAGGTCGAGGTAGAACCCGTTGACCTCGCCGCGCAGGTTGTCGGTGCGTCCCGTCTTGAGGTCCGCCCCGATGCTGTTGTAGACGGCCTGCTCGATGGCCAGCCGCTCGATGTGGTTCAGGTTCATCACAGCTCACCGTCCTCGAAGAAGCCGGTGAGCGAGATATGCTTGCCCTTCTTGCGGTTCGCTGTCACGTCGGTGAACCACCGGTCGCATTCCTCGTCGGGTGCCATAACGTTGACGTGGGCGTACTCAAGCCCATGCTTGCGGGCGAACCTTGCCAGCTTGCGGGCCTTCTTCATGAGCTTGCGTTCGGTCGCATCCATGCTAGATTTCCTCCCACACGAAGCGCCCGTGGCCCGCGTTGCGCCACTGGCCTAAGCCACTAAGCTCTCCGTAATCCAGCCACTCGCGTACCAAGTCCATGTGCCAGTCGACAAGGCACTTGACCGTGAACTCGATGGTCGTGCCCGCAGGCGCCTCCTCGCTGTGCGCGAGGGCCACGCGCTCGCCCTGCGGCGTGGAGGCGCGCAGGGGACGCTGGCAGTCGGTGGCCGTGAGGTCGAGGTCTATCGGCATCCACAGCGCTATCCTGTCAGGGCTTACAAAAATTTGCGTGTCGATTTTGCTCTTGTATGACGAGAACTCATAGAATGTCCCCTTACTGTTCTTCTTGCCACTCTTGGTGCCAGGTACCTGCTGTAACGCTTTGCAGGTGGACTTAAAGAACCCCTTAATTTGATACATCTCGAGGTAGGGCGTGCCGTCCTCCATCTTGTGGAAGATGGTCTTCGTGCGCTCCTCCACGTCCTGCACGGACGCCTCGTGCGCGGCCAGCTCCTGCTCGATGGTCTTTGCGTCGGGCGCCTTGCTCGCCACGAAGCGCGAGTGGATCTCGGGGTCTGCTGGCTTCGTGCCTAGAATCGTGTCGGTGAACTTCAGTCGCACCTTCATTTCCTTCATGTCTGTCTCTCTTTCCTTGCGGTTGTTGGTTGCCCCTGCACTGCTGTCAGAGCTGTGCCTTCGCTATGCTGCGCTTTGCCATGCCGTTGCCTGTCAGGTCTATGCCGCTGCAAGGTCTGGCTTATCTCCGCCGCCGCAATGCCAAGCGCGCCTTTCGTCGCCTCCGCATCGCGCAGCCAAGCCCTGCTTTGCCTGCGCGATGCTGTGCTGTGCTTTGCCTCCGAGCTGCTGTGAGCCGCTTTTCACTGCCTTGGCATTGCCGACCAGAGCACAGCCATAGCCACTCAAATCTTCGCTGTGCCTTTGCGATGCCATGCACTTCTTGGCCAAGCCCTTGCGTGGCCCTGCTAATCCTTGCCGTGGCGCTGCATACCTCGCCTCAGCGCTCGTTGCCTAGCCATCGCCCGTCAGAGCTTCGCTTTGCCGTAGCCAAGCAGCGCCATGCTATGCCGTAGCCAAGCAGCGCCATGCTATGCCGTAGCCCAGCAAAGCCATGCTATGCCGTAGCCGCGCAGACCAACGCCGCTGCCAATCTAAGCTACGCGGCGCCATTGCGCTGCAGTGACGCGCCGAGCCATCGCTTAGCACCGCCGCTCTCAGCCAAGGCATTGCTCAGCAACGCCCCTGCCACTCGGCGGAGGGGACCATCGAGGCCCCCAGCCCCTGCGTGCGGTCCACGAGGTCCGCCGTCCCAGCCGCCGCGAAGGCGGCCAGAATCGCTATGAGCAGGAGCGCCCCGAGCGCCGTCTGGATGCGCTCCTGCCGCTCGCGCTCGTGGCGGGCCTGCCTGCGCTCCCGAAGCAGCGCCTGAGTAGTGGTCATGATCACTCCGATTTCTCGCCAGTGGGGCCTTCGGGACGCTCGCGCAGGGGTCCGCGAGAGTCTTGAGGGCGTATGCGTTGTGAGGGAAGGGAAATGCACAAAGCATGCTTGGAACATCGGAAAGGAGGTTCCGCCAACAGCTAGGCGGGTTCTTTATCCTCCCGCCATCCCCTTATCGAGGCCCGTATGGCTAAAGGCGTCTATCACCATCCCGGCGATACGCGAGCGCCCCGGACGCCCCACTGTCGGATTTGTCGAAAACTATTAGAATGTGGCCCTCGGCCAGCTGCGCACCCATGCGTCAACATCGTCCAGATTGAGCAGGACGATGGGACGCTTGGAGTCTGCGCGACCGCGCGTTATCGGCTTCGCATACGCCGGGAGCGTGCCGTCGTTCACGGCACCCCGGAGCAGGTTCGGGCTCACGTGCAGGTAGTCCTCCGCGACTCTCGTGAGGGGCCACCATCCGCGCTGCAGCGTCCCGTCGCGCGCGTTACAATTGGTCTTGGCCATGTTGTCTCCGTTCTCTTGGCCTGTGCCCTCGCTGGTCGCAACAGTGGGGGCATTTTGCTAGATATTGCGTTTAACGCAATTGCCTAAGCCAAAAAAAGAGCCATTACGGCTTCTCTCAATAACTTCTTGCCTGAATCGGTCATGTTCTCGTAAATGTCAACAATGTTCCCAAGCGTCATGTCGCGTGGGTTTTCTTCACGCAGCGCGAACGTCTGGCGTGCTTTGATGCCGCACGCAGACGCTGCTGCGTCCTGCGTCATAAATGACGCTCGCCTTGCCGCAATGAACGGCTCCGCCTTGATCTCTACCATGCATCCTCCAATCTTGGCTTTTGTGGCGTCAGATACGCCGGATGAATAGATACCCAATGAAGCGCCGATAAGACGCTGGTGTTTCGCTCAACACTCGCTCTGCTGGCTCGCGGTCTGCGCAGCCCCTTATCGGGCCGACCACCGCTCTGACGGTCACCCGCAACACGTTACGGCGGGTGCCGTTGCCTTCGGATTCTTTTGCTCTCCATTGCCGAGGTTCCGAGCCGCTTGCGCGGGGTCACCTAGAACCGATTCCGTCCGATGCGACGATTGTTCGCCGTGGTGGAGGTTGCGCAAGGGGGTAAGAACGCAGCCCCCACCACGACGGACGCGGTTTGGCCCCCGCGTCATGGGCGAGTCGCTAGGCGATGCCGTAGATGTCACAGCCCTCGGTGCGCCTTGCGAGGTTGTAGATAACGTCGAGAGGAGTGGTCCTCGCACGGTCGAGGAAATCGCGCATCCCCTTGTCAGGCTTGCCGTTGCTCAGACGGAATGCGTGCCGACCAATCATGCTGTAGATGCGCTCTGCCGCGATTGCCTTCGCGTCCTTGACGCTGGATGCCTCGACTGTGAGCTGGTGCAGGTACTCGGTGCGATTGGCCTTGGTGATGAAGAAGATGTTGTAGATCTTGGTTGTCATTGTCGGTCCCCTCTCTGATTGGTTGATGTCGTGGACTCCATCATAATCTAACCTTGCGTTAAACGCAACTACTAATTGCGTTATTTGTCGCTAACTTCGTGTAAACTATGTGTTAAACGCAATTCTGGACGTGAGGTGAGAAGATGGGACTCCCGGAGAACATCGACGCCCTGCTAGTCAAGTTTGACATCAATCAGGACCAGCTTGCCCGCGTGGCTGAGGTGAATCCGTCCAGCGTTGCGCGCTGGCGCAGGGGTTCGCAGATGCGTAAGACACAGATTGAGCGGATTTGCGCCTACTTCGATTTGACGGAGGACGATCTTCTCTCAACGGAGAACGGCCTCGCGGCAAAAGAGCATGGACGCGCGAGTGTCGGCGAGCTTACCGCCAACGAACGCGAACTGCTCATCATCTACCGCAATCTGGACGTATCGAAGCAGGATGCGCTGCTTGCCGTGGCGCGCGCGATGTAAGGAGGTAAGCGATGGGGCTGTTCAAGAAGCTGGTGGATGGGATGGCGAAGCCAAAAAGCAAGCCGGTCCCGGAGGTAGACAATCGCCCTGAGATGCCAGCGGAATTGGCCGACCATTTCTCTGACTGTGTGCGCGTGACGCTGACGAGCGACGGATGGGAGCTGATGAAGCACCAGACGCAAGGACACATGACCGTCCGCGTACGCAAGGCCCGCAAGCCCGAGCCGGGCGCTGAGTACCTAGTCTCGCTGCCTGACGGCGTGCAGGTTGGCTATCTATCGGAGAACGACTTTCTGCGTTCTGGGGCAAAGACTCGCGGAGAGACGGAGGCTGAGGTCTACGGCCCCATCTGGCATGGCGAGGAATCCGGGCGCATGTACCTGCCCATGACCGAAGATGCGCTCAGACGGCGCGACATGAAGCTGTACGCGAACATAGACGGCAAGCACTGGACTGGCCCCGAGGTGGTCGATGGCGAGCGCGGCGAGATTCTTGTGCGCAGCGGCAAGGGAAAGCCCACTTACGTCATAACGGCTGGCGGCTCACGTCTTTGCGAAGTGACCCCGCGCATGAAGTGTTATTCGGCAATTGCCGAACGTGCCGACATGAGCATCAGGTTGGCTTTCGCTGAACGCCGGGAAAGCGAGCATGGCCCGTACTGGCGGCTACAGCTTTACTTCTGATTCCATGTGCCAGAACCAGCCACGTCGAAAGGACTAGCCATGCCTCGCCGCTCACGCATCGGAAGCAAGCGCCAGACCCCATCTGGCCGCTGGCAGGTCCGCGTCCAGTGCGGCCACCGCGAGGACGGCTCGCCGCGCGTGGTCACTGACACCGTAGACACCGAGGCCGAGGCGGACCGCCGCATCGCCGAGCTGGCCGCCGAGCTGTCCGCACGCCCCGACCTCGCTCGTGGCGTCACGCTAGCCGCCCTATGGGAGCGCTATGTCTCCACCAAGGGGCCACGACTCGCAAAGAAGACCCTGCGCGGCTACGACTGGTACATGCGCCAGTCGTGGCTTGCCGACTGGTCGGACCGCGACATCACCACGATCACGCGCGCCGACGTGCAGCGCGCGATGCTCTCCATGCCCCGCGACAAGGCTGACCGCTCGCGCCGCGTGCTGTCCAGCGTGCTCACCTTCGCAGTGAACGAGAACCTGCTGGGCCGCAACCCCATCCGCGAGGGCGGCTTCGAGCTGCCGGGCGACACCGGCTCCGCGTGGGAGGACGAGGGCGTGTGGGACGCCGACCCCTTCGCCGCCATCGAAGGCGTGCGGGACGTGTGGAGCGCCCAGACGGTCATGCGCGCCGCCCCGCTCATGTGCGGCCTTCCGCTCGAGCCCGCGTGGCTCGCCATCGTCGGGGCGGGACTCCGCGTGGAGGAGGCGCTGGCCCTGCGCAAGATGGACGTGCGCCGCATCCGCATCGAGGGGCGCGAGGTCACCCAGCTCGCCGTCCACCACGCGCGCACCGACCTTGAGGAGCGCAAGCGGTCAAAGACGCGCGGCTCCGTGCGCATCGTGGCGGTGGTCGAGCCCTTCGGCACGCGCCTGTGGGAGCTTGTGGACGCCCTGCCGCACGCCGATTCGCTCGTCTGCCCCATTTCCGCATCCAACCAGAACCACCGCTGGCGCGAGTACTTCATGGAGCCGCCCACGTCCAAGCACTGCCCCAAGACCGGCGTGTACCGTGGACGGCTGCACGGCCTGCCGTACCTGCCGCTCTCTCGCATGCGCGCAACGCACGTCACGCTCATGCAGGAGGCGGGCGTCCTGGACTCCGTGAACGCCGCCGCCCACGGCCACAGCGAGCTTGTGGCCTATACCAACTACAAGCGCCCCGACACCACGGGAGCCGCCGAGCAGACGGGACGGTACCTTCGCCTCTTGGCGTAACCTTCATCCAGTACAGTCCAGATGTGCCATCGTTTCGCGTCGATTCATGGCGGTTCGTTCACCGACGCATTTTGCATTTCCGCAGGTAGACGGCTTGACAACACGCTGGATTCGTGCTCTCCGGAGCGGAAGGTCGCAGGTTCGAATCCTGTAGAGGGCACCAACAAAACAGCAGGTCAGCGGCTATGTTCGCTGGCCTGTTCTCATAAATTTCTGCACCAAAATCCAGTAGCAATCCAGAAGTCCCGGCGAGAGTCATAAATTTCTAAACGAAAAGCCCCCTCCGCCGTCATGGCGAAGGGGGCGCATGGTCACTTGCGTTTCATCCTCCGGGGCTTGCACCCGTCCAGCTTGAGCAGGCAGTGCTCGCACTGCATTTCGTAGTAGATGGCCGTCCGCGTGGTGCGGTCGCTCCCGCGCACGAAGCGCATGGTCCCGCCGCACGCGGGGCAAATCCGCGTCCTCATTTACGCCGCCATCACGAAGATGCCGATGAGCACAGCTAGCGCCGCGATGATCGCGTGCGAGACGTTCCACCCGAGCCACGCGAGGATGCCCAGCAGCGCAAGCCCCGCCGCCACCGATGCGGCCAGCTCCGCGAGGTCGCGGTCGCGGTCCCTCTTGGCCTGCTCGGGCGTGCGCCCGAATTCGTCGTAGGGCATGCTACACCTCCGCGATTGTCGTGTGGTCCAAAGCGATGTAACGACGCTTGCCGCTCGTGCCGCCGATGTAGCTGCCCCATGCGTGGCCCGTCCCGGGGAGCGCGATGCCGTCCAGCACGACCGTCTCGCCGCGTCCGTATGCGCCGACCACCTTGCCGCTCTCGGTGTCGGGGTAGTCCCGGATTCTCAGGCCGTCCGCTGCCACACGCACGGTCACCGAGCACGGGATGAGCTTCGGTGCGGTCGAGCCGCCCCACGTGATGGTGACAGCCTCCATCGTGCCGTCCCCGGAGCGGGCGGGCTGGCTGTAGCCGTGCGCGTCGTGGTCGATAATATGGTCCGCCACGAGTGCCGCCGCGATGGCGCAGGGGATGCCGCCCACGGTCAGGCCGCCCTCATAGCGCAGGAGCTTGGTCCAGTGGGAGGCAACGTAGGCGCTGCGGGTGACCGCGCTGCCGGTCTGGTCGCCCGGCCTGCCGTCGCGGCCGCCCGTCTCGGAGATGCGGGCCCCGCCCTCCATGCCGTC
>ODAI011859936.1_pt1 | contig 14106 bp, 9 predicted proteins | sample 1539321 | NCBI WGS metagenome assembly ODAI01 (sample SAMN02144231, study PRJEB22623) | gut metagenome | biome: sheep rumen | host: Ovis aries | place: New Zealand
CCGGATGAAATCACGGACGATATACGCAGTGCCATTGTCCGCTGCCTGAAATGATTCACGCCTGTGATGTCCCCGGAAAATAAATAACAAAAGTCTCACGCTGAACACACTCATCGGTTGTTCAGCGTGAGACTTATCTGTTTATTCCGTTCGGTTTCCGTTCACAGAGCGGGGAAATGGCAGCCTCATCGGTCCGTCATTTTCCCGCAGGCCTTTCCGGGGATCAGTCTTTCTTCTCCTCGGCATTTTCAACCGCCTGTTCCTTGACCTTTTTCACTGCCTCGGAAGTGACCTTCCTGAACTGCTTCTGTCCCTGCTTAACGAGCTCAGCAAAGTTGTCCGCCTGCTCCGTTGCATGTGCATTGGCCATTTCCTGCATTTCCTTCATCTTCTTCATAAACGCCTTCGGCGACATGGCCGGCATGAAGAAGGGAAGGATGCCGGAGAGTGCGGGCACATTGTCTGAGAGTCCGTCGTTGAAGGTGTCCTCCAGCTCCAGCATCTTGCCAAAGACCTTGTTCCACTGCTCCTTGCTTGCTTCCTGGTAGGTGTCCTGCATGTACTGCACCTGATCCCAGTAGGCATCCAGTTTGGACTCGTACTTCTCCCACTGATTCCGTTCCTCGTCCTTGTCGTTCGCCATGATGCCCAGGAATCCCACACCCGGAATGGGCGGCACCGGCGGAATCGGCGGAATCATGGGAATCGGGGGCATGAAATCCATCCCCGGGATTTTCGGCAGAACGCCCGGCCTCTTCTTCTTGTTCGTATCGCTCAGCAGGTTCGCGGGGAGCTGATCCTCGATAAACTTTCTGACCTGCGGCGTCACCTTTTTCAGGCTGGACGGAATGTTGCGAATATCAATGTCGGAAAGCTTGAGCAGCATCTCCCGCAGTCCGGGAATCCGGAAAATCCGGCTGTAACGGCCGCTGGTGATGTCCGGAATGGCCGCAAAAACTTCGGAGAGAATATTGTACGGATCGTTTTCCAGTTCCTCCGGAACGCCCGCACCCATGGTCGCATCCTCACCAACTGAGGCCGGAACGAGCACAATATCCGTGATGATGTCATTCAGCTTGACCGGCTTCACATGGAACCGTCTTCCATGCACCGTCCCGGAGGCCAGTTTTCTGGCATCGACCTTGCCGCCGGTATTGCGCGGAATGGTGTCTACCAGGACACACTGGCTGGGCAGATTCGTATCCGCCAGCACCCCGTCATTGATGAACGCCTGAACCAGTGCATTGCGCAGAACGATCAGTTCATTTGCCGAGTCAACCGTCGTCTCCACATAAAGGATAGGCACATTGTCATGCAGCGTCTTATGGAATTCCGGTGCAAGGCCGCAGGCGGCAATGCCCGGCTGAGAGGAAACGGCGTTTTCAACCAGACCGGCATCAAACCGTACTCCCTCATTATTGACAAAGAACTGATTGGAGCGGCCAATGCAGGTCATGCTTCCGTCCTCATTCACCCGAACCTTATCGTTTGAGTTGAAATACAGTTCCCCGTCAATTTCATCCAGACGGAAGAAGACGGTGTCATCCAGCTTTCCGGTGCTCATGGTCGGAGAGGAAATGTACAGCACACCGGTACGCGGGCCATCCGACAGATCGTAAAAACGTTTCTCCTCTTCCGAGAAAATCTTTACCTTAAAGCCGGGCAGCGGATAGCCGATGGCATCATCCTGCCGGTTCGAGGGCGCGATAATGCAGGCGCCGCCCAGCTCCGAGAGACCATAGCCGTTGATGAGCCGTGCCGTTGAACCGCAGGATTCCAGATAGCTGTTAAAGCTCTTCTTAAATTCAGGGGAAACATAGCTGCCGCCCATAAATACGACCTTCAGCTTGGAAAGGTCAATATGAGGCAGGGTCTTGCTCCAGGTGTCAAGAATCGCTTTGCTGGTAAAGAGAATGCTGATGCCGCACTTCACAATCGCGTCGGGATAGCGGGGATTGGAACCACCGATAGGCAGGGTAACCAGCTCCATGCCCAGACCAAGAGAGGTGTGAAGCATATCCACCATGGCATAAACCCAGGACATGTTCAGCGTCAGGCAGCTGACCATATGGCTTGGTGCGGCCTTGAAATCCTCGTAAGAGTCCTTTGCTCTGATTGCGCTGACAACAAACGCATTAATGGCTTTGTCAGACATGGGAACCGGTTTATGAATCCCGCTGACCGTTCCTGTCGTATGAAGAATGACCGCGGGCTCAAGGGGATCTCTGTTTCCGTAGATGATGGGAGTCGCCTCGTACTTCTTGAGAAGATCCTCCATCAGGAGGCAGCCGGGAATCTTGCGGTCCATGTCCGCATTCATCTTGCGAAGCGCTTCCAGTGCCGGAATGCCGAATTCACCGCCCATGGGGCTTTCCACGACGATGATGTTCCGCAGTCCCAGCTTTTCCTTGTTATCCACAAGATTCTTCATCACTTTGGGGAAGGCGAACAGCTCAGAGACGATCAGATCAGTGATTTTTTCCTTCTCAATCATATTCTGAATGCGCTTCTCATCATAAAGATCAAAATGATAGATGAGAGACACATCCGCTCCGGTCATATTCAGTCCATAAAACGTGAAAATGGATTCCGTTATCGGCGTCGTAACCAGTATGGCGCGGGAATGATTCTCCCCGGTAATGTTCAAGGCAGAAAAGACTTCCGCATAACGTTCCCAGTAACGGAACATTTGACGATAGGTATACTGCCGATACCCGTCATGGATTGCCACGCTGTTAAGGCGCTCCTCGCTGGCAGAATTCAGTTCCCTGATAAATGACCAGCATTTCTGATTCATCAGTTCCCCGTTTTGAATGCGTGCCATGATCTTTTCCATCTGACCTTTTTCTGTTTCGCTCATTTTTTTCTCCCTTTTCTGTGGCTACCCGTTCAGAGCAAGCCGGATTTAGATTTTGAGGTACCGGAGATCCGTTCCGGCAGTTCAGGAATTCAGCAAGCGGAATGTTCCACACGGAATCAGAAACAATTCGTACAGATCACATTCAGATTCGTCCGGGAATGCTTCAGCCAGAAGCAGGTTTAGCGATAAACCTCCCGACAGCATACTTTATTGATCCTTGTTTTCTGTCCGGTAAATTCCGGAAACTGTGACACCCTTTTTTCTGCTGATAGCAGGTTTAGCGATAAACCTCCCGACAGCATACTTTATTGATTCTTGTTTTCTGTCCGGTAAATTCCGGAAACTGTGACACCATTTTTTCTGCTGATACATTAAACCTTCCTTACACTATCGATTTTCCCTCCATGTGTCAAGAAGGTTTCCAGATTGTCAAGCCTTCTCCTGCCTGTCATCCGGAATCGTCACCGTAACCACGGTTCCGCCGCCCTCCCGGCTCGTAATCTCCAGGGTTCCGCCGCACATAATCTCAAGTCTCTGCTGAATGTTTTTAAGCGCAATATGCGGCTCACCGTTATCCGCATGATTAAAACCACGGCCGTTATCCGCAACCACCACTTCACTTCCGGAAGCGGTTTTCTGTGTCCGGATGGTAAGGTGAAACGGACCGGCGTACGGATCTTTGCCATGCTTGACGGCATTCTCCACGATAGGCTGCAGTGTCAGCGGCGGAATACGGAAAAACGTATGCGGCGTATCGTATTCAACAAACAGACTGTCCTCATACTGCGCCTTCTCTACCGCAAGGTATGCGCGTGCATGTTCCAGTTCCGACGTAAAAGGAATCGGCGCAGCACTTGCAACGGCACTGAAGTTTTTTCGCAGGTAAGTCGTGAAATCCATGACCACCTGCCGGGCTGTCTGAGGGTCCTGATTGCACAGGCAATAGATGCTGGTCATGGTGTTGTAGATGAAATGCGGGCGCATCTGCAGAACCATGATGCTTGTGCGCTGATTGGCGATTTCAAGCTGCTGCCGGGCAATTTCCCGCTGCCGGGACAGGTCATTCCGGATCTGGTCCGACACGATGAGACCGTACATGCATACGCCGGAAAGAACGATACTGATATCAATCAAGGGGAAAACATCCGTAAAAAGCTGCACAAACAGCGCAAGCGTTATTGGTAATTCTGCGACAAGAAAGCTGATATACGTCCTGCGGGAAAGACGGTTTCGGCGCCGGATCGTCCCGATGAGATTGCACACCACCAGGATGACGACAGGCGCCAGCAGAAGGGGGTACAAAGGTCCCCGCTGATACTGTCTCTCCGGCGTAATCGTTGCAACCCCTTCGGCAAACTGTCCAAGAAGAGCCTGGCACAGAAAAACAATCCACAGGCAGATCACTGTGTGAAAAAGCCTGCTTGAACGTGCTTTTTCGCCGCTGCAGTGAATCAGGTATAATGTCAGCATGGGCAGCGGAAGTGAAAGAAAAAAAGATTCCAGGCCCATTATCCAATAGATCACGTCTAGTTTGGCCTCAAAAGAGTACGCGGTTAATTCACAGATTGACATAAGGCAGTTCAGAATAAGAATGCCATAATAGCACCGGAAAAAACGGGTGCTCCATCGGTCGAATCCGGGCAAAATGGCAACAAACCACAGACCAAGCCCGCTCAGCAGCACGCCCCCGCCAGCCAGGAAGCCATAGTAAAAATAAACCCAGGGACTCACTTCGCGCCTCCCGTCAAAATCGGATAACGCAGTTTTTTCAGCTGTTCTTTTAAGCTCTTCGTCGTTATCGGCTTGAGTATAAAACCACACGCCTGTGTCTCCCACGCATCAAGTGAGTAATCCGGATAGGCGGTCAGACACACCACATTTGTCCGGAGATTGATGTCAATCACTGTCTTGCACAGATCCAGCCCGCTTGAGGTGCCAAGCTCAATATCCAGAACAGCCAGCCCAACCGGGTTCGTCCTGGCAAATTCAATGGCTTCCATCGGCCAGATAAATCCTTTGACGGTCGCATTTGGGATGACTGATTTCAGGACGGACAAACCATCGGAGAGAATAACCCTGCTGTCATCGACCATGATGACAATCGGACTTTCATTACCCTCTTCCGCGGATTGAAACAATGTGTTGACATCCACTCCGAGACATTTCGCCAGACTGGGAATGATCGTGGTATCCGGCAAACGGCTGCCATTCTCCCAGCGGGCAATCGTGGAATGATTCACGAACATCTGTTTTCCAAGTTCTTTCTGCGAAAGCCCTCTTTCTTCTCTCAGTTTTCTCAGGGTTTCCCCAAACATCACACTCATGGAACCGGCCTCCAGTTTTTACTGACGTTATGATATTCCGACTCAGCAATACAGGCAAGAATAATCATCCATTTGTGTTTGACAATCTGGAACTTGACTTTTTATTTGGCAGTGAATTCTGATACAATTTGTGTTTAAGATACTGACAGTGAATTCTGATGATCTACTGAACAGATGAAGCTTCGTCTCTCCGGGAAACAAAAGTCAACCCAATGCAGCGGGAATTCAACCGGATCGTTCAGCTGTTTTTCCCCGCCATACCGGTCATCATCTTTACAGGAAGTGGAATCATGAAAAAAATAATCACCATAGATGAACTCATGGCTGCTGCCGTTGCAGCACTGGGCTATGGATACATGGACACCTTTGCAAAACTTTTCCGCTGGCCATGGTATATCGCTCTTCTGGCATGTCTGTTCGTCGGAATGACACTTGAACCTCTCATCCACCGGATCGTTTTCAGTAAAGCCGTCCAGAAAAAGAAGCGTAACCGCATATTCACATATATCGCCATCGTTCTTCTTTTTCTGGTTGCCCATTCTATTTCCAGCCGCTGGATGGGTGCGTCCATGCTGCAGTATCTCACTGAACAATTTATCTATGTGATCGCTTTTCCCGTTCTTGGCTTTTTCATCAACCTGCTCTTACGCCAATATCGTATTTCCCGCGTTAAGGAACGATATGGAGACGGAAGCAGAGGCTATATTTACGATCTGGAAGAAAAAGAAATACAGGAAGCAAACCAGCAGAATCAGCGGCTTTTCGGCCAGTACGATGCGGATTGTGCAGTAAAAATCCGGACCGGCATCTATGTCGGGGAAAAAGACCTGGAATTCCTCTCCTATCTGGGAATCCCCTACGCAAAGCCGCCGGTAGGCAAACTCAGATGGAAAGCACCCGAACCGCTCCCCTCATCGGACATGGTCTGGGAGGCCAGACATTTCGGCGCCTCCGCCATCCAGGTGCAGCACAAAGGGGTCATCCTGACGGAGCATCGGCAGAGTGAGGACTGCCTTACCCTGAATATCACCGTCAGTACGAAACAGACGGAGGCCAGAAAACCTGTACTCGTACTGTTTCACAACGGTGATTTTTCCTTCGGCGGATCCACGGATCCTCTGCTGCACGGCACTGAATTTGTAAAAACGCATCCCGACGTTGTGTTCGTCAGCTTTAATTATCGCCTGGGGATTTTCGGGTTTATCGATTTTTCGGAAGTGCCCGGCGGAGAAAATTATCCAGATGCAAATAATCTCGGTCTGCTGGATCAGATTGCAGCGCTCAAATGGATTCGGGAAAACATCGCTGCTTTTGGCGGTGATCCTGACCGGGTCACGGTACTCGGTTTTGAGTCCGGCGCTGTCTCCATCTCTCTGCTTTCTGTCTGCCCTCAAGCAAAAGGCCTGTTTCGCAAAGCGTTCCTCTTTAACGGAAGTCCGGAAAACGCCTATACGACATCGGAAAATGCCAGAATCCTGGCACGTGACCTGCTGAAAGAAACCCATGCCTCAACCATGGATGAGCTGTGTCAGATGAGCTCAGAGACGCTGAAAGAAGCGGCGCAAAAACTCTGGCTGAATCTGTGTGCACCAAGTTGTGACAATCGGCTTATTCCTGCTGACATCTATCGTGCATGGCAAAACGGCGCCGCCTCTGATATTGAGTTTATCATTGGCATTCCGCGCAATGAAATGCTGATTTACCGGTCCTTTGTCGGCAATAAGAACTATATCGACGGACTGTCCAGAGCGGTGGAGGATGAGCAGAAAACCATGGACGCTTCCACTGTCGGTGCCATACAGGCTTACGTGGAAACACAGATGGCCTCTTGCACCGAACTCGAAGCCACATCAAGGCTGGCCGAACAATGGCTCGCGGCGAATCTTTACCGCAGCGCCGCCGTGCTTGCCGAAAGAGGCAATAAGGTCCATCTGCTCTACTGGGACGAAAAACCGATTATTGAGAATCTGGGGGCCGGCTCAACGGATGTGGCGGCAACACTGCTTGGAAACAGCGAAACATTGCAGATGTATGGCAGCGTGATCAATGCGGATGTCTCTGAGGTTCTTCAGGCTTTCCTGGTGAAATTTATAAACGGAGAGTCCCTGAAGCTGATTCACAATGAAATCAAAGGCATAGACAGCATTCACTGGAAAGCATTCCCCCGGGCACTCACTGTTTCGGAAGGGAACATTGAGAGCGGCAGAATCGAGAAAAAGATCTCCCGCATCCCGGGCCTGCTTGACTGTCTCATAAAGAAAAACTGATTTTTTCTTCCGGTTTCACCCGCCTCAGGCAATGAAAACAAATGCTCTCCGACCTGATTTTCCTCATCTTCCATAAGCCCGTTAACCGCCCAAAACCCCTCTGTGTTTTTACTACACAGAGGGGTTTCTGTCAATAGTCTTTCAGCATTCCATCCATGATCCTGCACACAAGTACTACCAAACTTTTGTAACTGCCCCCTGCTAGAAATCAGCACGGAACAACTGAAAGAAAAGAAACGAGCCGCATGCCTTCATGAAAAGGCCGGCTCGTTTCTTGTTATACAGGATCAGGTCCGAACCATCACGGTTTTATCGCAATGCTTCGCACTCAGGCCGGATCCATCCGGAAATCAGTCCTGTCCGTTTGTTGCCGTCTCCGCGCGGTGGATCGCCTCATCCACATCTTTGGCAAGATCCATCTTCTGGAACTCATCCTCGCGGGAGAGCGTCATCTCAAAGCCGTTGGTCAGGTCAAATGCCGCCTCCGCGTCTTTGACGCTGAACTGCAGAATATGTCCGCCCCGGGTCCGGTCTTCATTGATGAAGTGGAAGTGCCAGCCGGCCGTGTTGATACTGCTCATGTACGGCGGGCAGTACAGTCCGACCAGCGTTCCGCGGGCATCCTCGTAATCAAACTCCGTCTGGTCCTCAGCCAGCGCGACATCCAGTGCCCGATAGGGTTTTTCCTGCTTGTACTCGCTGCGTACCTTAAGCGCGGCAAAGGTTCCATCAATTCTCACCATATAAAAGCAGTTGGCACCAAGGACATTCACCACTCCGTTCATTGCCTCCTGCAGTGCTGCCATATCGGCGATATCACTGAGATGCAGCGTCTCATCCGTCTCAAAGAACGGCACTGTCTCCTCATCCGGAGGAAACACAATGCTGCCATCCGCAACTGCCTGATAGACCACGCCGTCCAGCACAATCATCTCTCCGTTGACGCCCTCAAAAGTACCAATGCCGGTGTCGCCGTGCTGCTTCAGTTCGCCCACCGAAATGATGCCGTCATAATAGCCCTTGGTCAGGGACTGCAGCAGTGCCACCTGATAAAGGGTGTCCGCATTCGTCATGTTCTGCAAAGCATGATCCTCTGCCAGACCGCCGAACGTCAATGCCTATGCACACAACATCAATAACGGGATAACACGTTCTTACTTATGCTTTTCATCTTTCTTCGCCACCAGTTTATCATTTCTTCTGCTCAAATTACGCGCTCCGGTGACCTTACTGTTGTTAAAAATGACCGTGTTTCCATCGTTATCCGTGATTTCCATCGTACGGATTCCCATGTTTGTCACTTGACCGACAACGCCGTTGACATTCACTTCGTCGCCCACACAGACAGAGCCATCGGCCAGCATGAAGAGGCCGGCAAGCAGATCGGCAGCCATACTCTGCGCGCCCATACCGACAGCGATGGAGATAACACCAGCCGAAGCCAGCATCGTCGTGGTATTCACGCCGAACATATTGAGGACGGTAAAGAACACGATAATTGTACCGCTGTAATCGATGAAACTCCTAAATATACGGATGGTCGTCTTCACTTTAATGTTCTGACGTTTTTCCACATAATCCAGCAGGCGCCGGCAAAGGTAATCAAAAAACAACCCAACGGTGATAATAAACACACAGGCCCATATGGAGTACAGGTGTACGCCGGCGGTCCACCCGCCTTTGAGCACATACTCAAAAGGCGTCCAGATTCCACAATAGGAGAGCAGGATGGTGACCAGTACAAACCCTGTCAGGAAAACGACATATCCGTCGTAGAAAATCATCATGGGTTTTACGGTCGGGATATCCAGATCCCTTCTCATCTCACTCTCTGTCTGCAAAATAAGCTTGCTGGCAATCGGATAGTAAACAAATGCCATAATCAGCAGCACGATCATCCCTATCCAGACAGCCCTTTCCTGCACATTGGAAACCTTATTTTCCTGTATCATAAACAAAAGCGTCTTTCCGTCTGTCTCTTTTGCACATACAGACATGCGTGTCCCAATATACAGGACAGAGCCCTCAAAGTCGCTTCCCGGCTTAACCTCTGTCAGAAAATCGCTGGCCTTCTGCCCGATCATTACAGGATCGGAATGCGCAACAAAAATTCCATCCTCATCCCGAATCGCAGCGACAACATGCCCTTTCTGTACCGTAAAACCGTTGACCGCTGCCTCAAAATTCGTTCTGTCAAGTTTTTCTTTCAGTTCCGCCGCATTATAGACAGCCAGAAGGAATCCGTCTGCCTTTCCCTCCGAATCTGTCATCAGGACGGCGGTGCTAAGCTGCATCTTTCCGGTAAAGGGGTCCGGCTCAGGTCCCGCAACAGCATCCGGATAACCCATCAGCACTGACTGAACCTTCTCATTCAGGTTTTTCTCAACGGTAAAACCGATGTAGTTATTGCTGGCGATCATTTCCTTTCCGTCCCTGTCAAACAGCATCAGGTATTCTGTCCCAGAGATCCCATTGAGTTCCTTCAGTCCTTCATGCGTCTGGCTCTCCGGGTGCTCCTTCAGAAAATCTGCCAGCGTCTTTGCATACTCGCGGTAAACATTCACCATGTTATTGCGTATGGTGTTCTCCAGACTCTTTCGCTCCGCAATTTCATGCTGGACATTCGCCAGTTTGCTTCTGGCGATGTATATGGCATCCGTCCGGTTCTCCAGCAGTAAAAGCATATATGAAAAGACAACCGTAACGACAAGCAAAACCAGGATTCCCGGCCACTTTATTCCGCGCAGCATTTCGGGAGAAATTGTCTTTTTGCCTTTTTGCTTCTTTTCCTGAGCAATATGATAAAAAACATAAAACTGAATCAGGATGAACCCACAGCCGATAATGGCAGAAATCCCCAGAGTTATGTAAAACCCGTTTCCGAAAACAGCCTCCAGCGGAATCACCACCATGACATCGGTATCCATCTCCGAAAAGTGTATCATTTTTACCACGCAGAGCGTGTCCATCAACGTAACGAGCTTTCCGTTCTTTGCAGACAGATACTTGTTTTTGTCGTTAAAAATGTGATTCGCTTTCTCGAGAATGGTATTCCTCTGTTCTTCTGTAAAGATGTCCCTCGGATAACCCGTCACTCTGTCACCTGTTTTCGCAAAAGCCACCGCTTCGCCGCCGTAGAGCAAGTGTTCAAGAATGCTGGGCCAGTCCTCCAGCGCATCGTACAGCTGCATCAGCCCATCACAGGAGAATTCAAAAACCAGACTCTGCTTCCCATTTTCCGATACAGGAATCAGGACAAAGCCTTTTCCTCCGTTCTTTCCCGTCTCTTCTCCATCCTCTGCGAGAACATGATGCCTCTCCAGATAAAACGTACGCGGTTCAAGTTTCTCGATGCTGGCCTTAAAAACCTCCTCCTGACTCACCGGACCGGTGGTCACAAGCACCTGCCTGTTTTCATCCAGAATCGAGACACTGTCCGCATTAACCCCGCTCTTTATATGTTCCAGCACCTGAACCTCTGGCAGTGGATTTTGCTCGTAGTTTTTCAGGCCCAGCTCCGCGCGCTTCAACATATCCTCTTCATAAACAGCGCCCTGTGTCTCCAGTTCTCCCCTGCGATCCGCAATGATATCCGGAATAACGTTAAGGCCTTCATCCGACACTTTCAGGAATACCTCTCTGCGGTGCATATAGACGTTGGTGAAGACAATTCCAACAATCACCAGGAAAAGAATCACCGAGAAAATGGTAAGCTTTCTCCCGCTTTTCGACCTGAATACAGATCCAATCGTTCTAAACAGTTCCAACATCAGTTGACTGAGCACCTCCATAACGAATTTGTACTTCCATGAAAAAGAAACCAACTGCAGATGTCCTCTGCCAGGATTCAAGCGCATCCATCCGGAGGACAATTTTCCCCCGTGTCATGTTCAGGGGACTTTCTTAAATGGTCCGCACGCGACGTACCGCCCGGTTTCTCTGCAGGGACAGAAATCCATCCCCCATGCTTTCCGATTAACCATGAGGATCATCTTCCCAGAAACGGCGGCCCTCCTGTCGTTTCCGGGAGCCGGGAAACATGGAAACCGGTCGGATTCAGCGTTCACTTAAACCTGTCCACAACTCCCCTCCCCCCTGACCGTTCATGGGTTTTCCATGAAAATGAATAACCTTCTCCATTTTCATATTACCGACATCCTCCGGTTTCATCCGCCGGCATTCCGGAACATCCATTCTCTGCGTCCAGAACCTGTTTCATTTCAGGCGCCGCTTCAGCAGAGAATGGGAACGATGCCCTTCTCCGCTCACGCAGACGCCTCTGACCGGGAATCCGAATGCACATCCCCACTGTACCCATAACGCCTCAGTGTAAGTTCATTCAATTACGCCTGAGTGTAAGATCATTCACTTCCAGAACGACTTCACTTAATACATTCGCACCATAATTGAGGATAGACGACGGTGCAGGCAGACGCATAATGTTGGTAAATCCGGCACTCCTGGCTGTCTTAACCGCTCTGTCCATATGGTAATTGCTGCTGATCAGCACAACAGGCTTCCCCGGATCAATCATTTTTGTGACATTCCGGAAATTCTGTTTGGTCGATCCCGCCTTGTCTTCCAGGATCATCTGTTCATCCTTTACACCGCGCTCCGCCAGAATATCATGCATGACAGCCGCCTCTGTCTTTCCGGACTCGTCCGCATTCCCGCCAGTCAGAATCAGCTGCGCTTCGGGATTTTTATTCAGATAAGCCTCGGCTGTATTCAGTCTTGCGACCAGGTCATCTGTGGGTTTTCCGTTTTCCAGTGCAAGTCCCAGCACGATTGCATGTTCAGCCGGGCCCGCGGTGTTGATCAGACTGCCGCCGATCACTTTCCCGCAGAAAAACAGAATCACCACCGTCAAGGCAGCAATGACGCCGCGCAGCCCCCATCCAACAACCCGTACAATCCTGTTTTTCATGCAGGTGAACAGACCGAAACGAACATCAAGGGCAAACAGGAAGAGAACCGCACACATCATGAGCTCGTACTTAAACACATCCCGTGTCTGCGCTTTCTGCACAACCGTATTCATTTTGTTAATCATTACGCAGGCCACATTAACCGTGAGCAGAATCATCAGAACAAGCAACACATCACCGATGATCCGTCTGATTTGAGAAACACGTTTTCCCGCTATCACATTCATTCCTCCGGGAATAATAGAATTAGCAGGAGTGAGTATAACACATTTATCCGTTTTTCAAAAGGTCCTTTGTACAGTGTGCGAAGAGTCTTCCTGCCGACTGCCGCGCAGCAACAGCTTGTTACATCCGGGCCATTGCTCAGCGGCCCGGGCAAAACCCACTGTTTCGCCCCCGAGAAGCCCGTGTCGAAAGGGATTTCCAATTTCTTTTCAAAAAAGCTTGCACATTCCGGCGAAAGGCAGTATACTATGCACGCTTTTCCTATCGGAATAGTATGATTAGAATCCGGCGGATTTTCTGCCTGCTTTCCTTCTCCGGTGCCTGTCTGCCAAATCCAGGCCACAGGCAAGGCCTCTCACATTGACTCCTAAAATGGCCCTGTCGCGCAGCGACAGTTTGCCATATTATGGCTTCAGGCAAAGCCGCTCCGGCATATGACCAACATCAACTCCTAAAGGAGGTATTTTTGTGTCCCCTCTGCTCTCTGTACGCAATCTGAATGTTCAGATCAATGAACAACCAATTTTACACCGTATCTCTCTTGAACTCGCCCCCGGTGAGGTTCATGTTCTCCTGGGACCAAACGGCGCAGGCAAATCCACCCTGGGCAACGTCATCATGGGAAATCCAGCCTATTCCGTTACAGATGGAGAAATGCTTTTTAACGGCATGGATCTCCTCCCCCTCTCTGTTGACCAGCGGGCACAGGCAGGCATCTTCCTTTCCTTTCAGAATCCGCTGGAAGTACCCGGAATTTCACTGTTCAGTTTTCTTAAAAGCGCCTACGATCTGACCCACAATACCCACGAACGGCTCTGGGCATTCCGCAAACAGCTGTCCGGCATCCTTCAGGATCTCGCCATGGATGAGTCCTATCTGGACCGGGATCTCAATGTCGGTTTCTCGGGCGGCGAAAAAAAGAAAGCCGAAATTCTCCAGATGCTGACACTGAATCCGAAACTGGCGATTCTGGATGAGACCGATTCAGGTCTGGATGTTGACGCGGTCAAGGCCGTCAGCCATGGGGTTGCAAGATACATGGAAGACGCAGAACATACGCTGCTGATCATCACCCATTCCACCCGCATTCTGGAATCCCTCCATGTGGACCGGGTTCACATTCTCGCAGAAGGACACATTGTCCATGAGGGAGATGCTTCTCTCATCGATGAGATTAATACACACGGCTTTGAGCGCTATCTCAGCCTGCAATAGAGGACGAATATGAACGAGAAGACCTATCTGGATGAAATCAGTCACAGCCGGTACGATTTTCGGTACGCCGAGGACAATTACTTCAAGGTAGACCAGGGACTCAATGAGGACATCGTTCTTGAGATCTCCAGGGAAAAGGGTGATCCGGACTGGATGCGGGATTTTCGCATTCACAGCCTGAAACAGTATCACCGTCTTTCCGTTCCCGACTGGGGACCGGACATCTCCGGACTCCATATGGAGGACATCATCACCTATATCCGCCCCGGACATGCCGGTATGACGCC
>ODAI011178486.1_pt1 | contig 14105 bp, 23 predicted proteins | sample 1539321 | NCBI WGS metagenome assembly ODAI01 (sample SAMN02144231, study PRJEB22623) | gut metagenome | biome: sheep rumen | host: Ovis aries | place: New Zealand
CGTAGACGGCGACAAAATGCTACTTAAGCAGGACGGCTGGCACTTAGTAGAGGACGGGCGCGACATACCGCATAACAAAGACTGGCAGCTAGCAGAGTGTATTACTTATTACAAGCGTACAGACAAGTACAACCGCGAGAAATGGCTAGTAAAAGAGAGCACCTTTAAAAGTACATTACAGTATAAACCTAACAACACGCCAGAGGTAATAGCATGGCGCTACACAAGCGAAAGCGAGGGCTAAAACATGGGGGAACTAAGAAAGACAACAGACCTAGTTTACGACATTTTAAAGCAGGACGAGGCGGCACGAGACAGCGACAACGTACTTTACTGCAAAGTCTTAGAGTATTACGGCAAGCGCCTTAACGTAGACTTTAACAGGGTTTCTGTAATGAGCTTTTTTAGCAGTGTAAAGCGCAGCCAGATACCGAGCATAGAAACAGTAGGACGCTGCAGGCGAAAGCTGCAAGAGGAATACTACGAGCTTAGAGGCAGCGAGAACGTAGAGCGCGAGAGGCGGGCGCGCGAAAAGGACTTTAGGAGCTACGCACATTACTAATAATTGTTGGGAGATATGGGAGAAATGAAAACAGTATATATATGCAGCCCTTATAGGGCGACAAGTGAGGCACAGCTAGACAATAACATAGACTATGCGCAGGAACTAACACGCACAGCCTTAAACGCAGGACTAGCACCGATAACGCCGCACTTGTATTTAACGCAAGTTACGGACGATAGCAGACCAGCAGAACGCGAGCGAGGCTTAGCAGCTGGTACAGCGCTATTACTAACTTGCGATTTTTGCGTTATGGGCAACCGCTTTGGCATAAGCGCTGGCATGCAGGGCGAGCTAGACGCGGCAGCAGGCGCAGACATACCAGTAATAGTTATAGACGGCGAGGACGACTTAGGCGTATTACTCCATGCCGTAGAGAGGTACACACATGGCGAAAAATAACAACATGGTTACAGCAGATCATATAAAAATAGTACTGCTTAAGTTTAAAGTCGAGCTTACAGACAGGCGCAACGGAAAGAACAGCAAGGCAGAGGCTATAGAGATTATGGGCGCAGACTTTGACGTAGACGCAGCCCAGAAAAAAGTAGGGCAGAAATACGCAGCGCTGGGCTACGACGTTTACGACATAGAGGTAGTAGGGCAGCGTACATACGATACTACAGCCTTAGAGCTTTACGAGACACTACCAGACGACGAGCTAGGCAAGCCAGTAAAAGGCATTACAAGCCTTTTTAATAGCGCCGATAGCTGGCGCACAGCTGCAGAGGACGCAGCACGAGAAGAGCTTAAGGGGGATATATAGACCTATGGAAACACAAAACCTTATTACGCTGCTAGGAATTGCAGAAACAGACGCAGAGCCGCAAGAGTTTATTAACGGCACTAAAGTTAAGTGCTGGCATATCCTGCTTAGGACAGATAGACACAGCGGCACGCCAGACTATGAGCACATCTATTTTACAGAGAAAGCCAACAGCAACGACCTACTACCATTTATTAAGGGCATGCCCGTTATGGTTATAGGCTGCATGCAGACGGCTAAGGACTTTAAAACAAATAGAGTGCTTACTTTTGTGTCTGCAGATTACGTGGGCGTGGTTAAGGGGGATAACTACGAGCTACAGAACGACGTAAAGATAGTAGGCAAGCTGGGCAAGGGCATAGAGTACCGCGTAAAGAAGAGCGGCAAGCGCATTACTAACTTAATGCTAGAAGTGCCCAGCGTATTTAGAGCAAGTACTAACTGCTATATACCTTGTATCTGCTGGCAGTCACTAGCAGACAAAGCTAAAGACTGGCAAGTAGGCGACACAGTAGAGCTTACGGGCAGACTGCAGAGCCGCGACTTTATCAAAAAACAAGAGGGCGCAGAGGATATTAAGCGCACCAGCTACGAGGTATCTATATGCAATATGACAAGGCTACTATAACAGCACACGTAATTATATACGCAGAACTACTAGCGCCAGTAGGCGGCATAGAGACTTTTATATATAACCTATGCTGCGCACTCCATAAAGAGTACGACATAAAGGTTATATATAAGAACGGCGACGACAAGCAAATAGAGAGGCTGCAGGGCTTAGTAATGACATTGCAGTTAAGCAGCGTGCTAGAGGCTAGCTGCGACTTGCTTATTATGAATAGCATTTTTGATAAGCAGCCCGTACAGATCACAGCGGGGCACGTACTGCAAATGGTACACAGCTGCAAGCTACGCGACTTTTACAAAATACCAAAGGGGCGCGACCAGTACATAGCAGTTAGTGAGGCGGCAAGGGTTACTTATCCTAAAGAGCTGCCAGACGACACAGAGGTACTGCACAATATCGGAAACAGCAAAGAGCCTAAGCGCCTACTTAAGCTCTTAAGCGCTACCCGTCTTACAGAGGAAAAGGGCGGCGACAGGATAAAGCAACTAGCAGCGCAGCTTAACGACGCGCAGATACCGTTTATATGGCTTATATTTACGGCTAACGAGTTTAGACCAGTGCCAAAGGGCGTAATACTTATGCAGCCAGACTTAGAGATTAAGCCATATATTGCAGCAGCAGACTACTTAGTGCAGCTTTCGGACAACGAGAGCTACTGCTACAGCATTGTAGAGGCGTTTAGCTTAGGCACATCAGTAATTACTACACCTATTAGCGTAGCAGACGAAATAGGCGTAGAGGACGGCGTTAACGGCTATGTAGTGCCGTTTGATATGCAGGGCATAGACGTTAAAAAAATATACGAGCATATACCCACTGGCTTTACATACAAGAGCGAGGACAAGGAAATATTAAAGCGCTGGCGGCAGATCATAGGCAAGCCAACTAGAAAGCCTACATATAAGCCAGCAGAAAAAATGCACGTAGAGGCGACGCAGGACTACTTAGACAATGCGCTAGGCAAGCTGGTAGTAAAAGGCGAGCGCCACTACATGAGCATACAGAGAGCAAACAAGCTGCAGAGCATGGGCTTAATAAAGCTGCTTGAAAATTAACTACATATATATATAAGAAGAAACAGGCGCGGTAAGCGCTATTAAAACACTTGATAAAAGTATTAACTTACCGACAGGGGGATAAAAATTATATGCCTTATGTTAAGAGAACAACCCAAGCAGGAAAGACTATAGAGGTAGAGTACTACTACCCCAGCCAGTACAACCGTAAAGGGCAATGCAGAGCCGATAAAGTTAAGCCTACTAAAGAGGCACAGAAAAAAATAAACAATAAGCAGGCAGAGAGAAAGCTAAGGCTACTGCTTAACGCCAACTTTGGTTATGGAGACTACCACGTAATACTTGACTACATCAGACAAGAGGGTAAGCCAGATCGTACCAAAGAGGAAATGCAGACAGATATAGCTAAGTTTCTACGAGAGCTTAGAAAGCTATACAGGAAAGCAGGCAAAGAGCTTAAGTACGTGCATGTAATGGAGATAGGCAAAAAGGGAGCACGCCACCACCACTTAGTAATCAATAAGCTAGATACAGAGCTATTGCAGCAGGCGTGGTACAAAGCATACGAGGGGCACAACCGCGTTAAGGTATTCCCACTAGACGACACGGGCAACTATGCAGACCTAGCGGCATATCTGATTAAGTACACCAGCGAGCACCGCAGAGACGAGGGCGCGCTTATGGGCAAGCGCTATAACTGCAGTCGCAACCTAGTACACCCAGAGCCTAAGTACGAGATATGCACAAGCAAGGCATACTTTAGGGTGCGCGACAACATCAAAGCACCAAAGGGCTACTACATACCAGCAGACAGCATAGAGCAGGGCGTAACAAGCCCAGAGTACTACGGCTATGGCTGGTTTAGATACACAATGGTACGGCTAGAGTAAAGAGAGGGGCGTAACATGACAAAGGCAAAGAGAGTAATAGCAATAACGGCAGTAGTACTACTTGTACTGGTATTACTGGGCAGCTGCTTTGTATCAGATCACGAGGGCGACGAGGCAGCAGAGATTAAGAGCGAGCCTATAGACACAGTAGAGCTGGTTATATTGCAGCAGGCAGTACAGCTGGCAGAGGCAGCAGAAACAGACGAGCTGCAGACAGAGTACGAGTATATACCAAGCACGCAAGCGGACGAGGGCTACATAAGCGAGCTAGAGCTTATAGAGATTACCGAGGAATACGGCAGACAGTACAATATATGCCCAGAGCTGCTGCAGGCAATAGCAATGCGAGAGAGCACGCTATACTTGCAAGCTACTAACGGCGACTGCAAAGGGCTTATGCAGATTAGCGAGCACTGGCATACAGAACGCATGGAGCGCTTAGGCGTTACAGACATATACGACGCAAGAGGCAACATACTGCTAGCCGCAGACTACATAGCAGAGCTAAGAGACACCACAGAGTACGGCTACGACTTAGTATACGTGCTTATGCGCTATAACATGGCGACAGACACAGCAAACCAGCTGTATAAACAGGGCGAGTATACAGACTATGCGCTAGAGATCATAGAGGAAAGTAAACGCCTAGAGAGGTTACACGGGAAATGAGCGAGACATTTATAACTATAAGTGCAGCAGTAGTAGCAGCGCTGCTTATGGCAGCAGGCGTGGCAGTATATAAAGCTGGCAGGCAGCAGGCAGCAGAGGACGAGGGCAGGCACTTAAGAGAACGAGGGGGCAAAACATGAGGCACAACTACAGACTAGACACAGAGGCAGGAGCACAAGAGGCTATATTTAGCTGGTGCGACATTATGCAGAGCACTTACCCAGAGCTTAAGCTACTGCACCACATACCTAACGGCGGGCAGCGTAACAAGGCTACAGCCATTGCGTTAAAGAGGCAGGGCGTAAAGGCTGGCGTACCAGACTTAATGCTGCCAGTATCACGGCTAGGCTATCACGGCTTATATATCGAGCTTAAGAAGAGCGACCACACTAACAGACCTACAAAGCTGCAGAGAGAGTGGCTAGAGGCACTAGAGCAGCAGGGCTACTTTACTGCGGTATGCTACGGCTACGACGAGGCAGTACAAACACTAACAGAATACTTAGAAAGCGAGGTAACACTATGAACACAACAGCAATAGCAATTACAGGCATTATCTGCTTAACGCTCTTAGCGTTTCAGATCATTAGCGAGGTAGGCAAGACAAAGAGACATACTACAGAGCTTGCAGCAGGACTTAGAGAGAAAGAAAGCGAGGGCAAGGCATGAACATAGCGGCGCTTGTAGGCAGGCTTACCAAAGAGCCAGTAATAACCTACACACAGGACAGCAGAGCAGTAGCACGCTTTACGCTGGCAGTAGACGACTACAAAGACACAGACTTTATTAGCTGCGTTGCTTTCGATAAGCAGGCAGAGTGGCTAGAGAAGTGGGCAAGCAAAGGCACAAAGGTAGAGCTAACAGGAAAGATTAAGACGGGCAGCTACACAAACAGAGACGGCGCTAAGGTTTACTACACAGAGGTTAGAGCTAATAGCGTAGGCTTTGGAGAGAGCAAGACCGAGGCAGAGAGCAGAGGACAGACACAAGAGCAGCAGCCAGCGCAGCAGGACAACGGCAGCGGCTTTATGGATATACCAGACGGACTAGACGAAGAGCTACCGTTTAAGTGAGAGGGGGCGCGCATGGAGATTACGCAGAGCGAGTTAAGCCAGATCATAACCCAAGCTGTAGCAGCTGGCGTAAGAGAATACAAGCGCCAAGAGAAAGCAGAACGGCTAACGCGTGACAGATACCAAGACACGTTTAACCTTATGAAGAGCTACAGGGCTGCACTATTCAGCACAAAGCAAGAGCCTACAGAGGGCAAGCTATTGCAGCAGGCTAAGCTAAGGGTTAACAGGCTTAAGACAGAAATAGCAGTAGAGCATATCGACGCTGCGCTAAAAGAGATAGAGGCAGACAAAGCTAAAGACGGCAGGCAGTTAGAGTACGAGGCGTTTAGGCTTTACTTTATCGAGGGGCGCACGTACCAGTACATAGCAGAGGCGCTTAACGTAGGCGAGGCAACACCGCGCCGCTGGGTAACATCAATAGTGCAAGACCTAAGCGTAATGCTATGGGGGATAGACGACAGCATAATATAACAAGCACATTAAATGGCAGCTGTGATTTTTTCTTGATATTTTTTAGTACTAAAGTATTTTATACAATGTTATTGAGTGAGAGAGTATGAAAGAGTGGGCAAAGGACTTTTACACAAGCAAGAGCTGGCGGCAATGCAAAGCAGCTTACCTAGTAAGCCAGCAGAATATATGCGAGCGCTGCGGCGACATTGCAAAGGTAGTACACCACAAGAAATACTTAACACCTAAGAATATCAACGACACGAGCATAACGCTTAACTGGGATAATCTAGAGGCGCTATGCCAAGACTGCCATAACAAAGAACACCACCAGCACACGAGGCGCTACAGTTTCGACGCAGACGGCAACGTAATACAAAACGAAAAGAATAAAAAACAATGATTATTTTTTAAAAATCTTTTCGTTTAACCCTGCGGTAGATACTCCCCCCAGTATTTTAAAAATATTAAGGGGTACAGTAACCGAGGGGGGAACTCTAATTTTACTCCGCAGGCGGGCGCACGCGTAGTGTAGTAGGGGGGGGGGGTAGAGAGGTAAGGACATGGCAAGAGCGACAGAGAAAAAAACGGCAGCAGCCAAAAAAGCAGCGCCAAAAAAGAAAGAGTTAACCAAAGAAGAGCAGATTAAGAAAGAGCAGCGCAGACTTAGAGGTATCTTTAAGGACTTAGACGCAAACAAGAAAAAGTTAGTAACGCCGCTAATTGATAAGGCGGCATTTATGAGCATAGAACTAGACGAGCTGCAGAAAGTCTTAGAGCACGACGGCTGGATAAGCGAGTATAAGAACGGCGAAAACCAGTACGGAACTAAGCGCAGCCCAGAGGCAGACACTTATATAGCTTTATCCAAGAATTACGCCGCAGTAATTAAGCAGCTCGTGGACTTAGTACCAGAGCCAAAGCGAAAAGCCAGCAGGCTAGCCGCTTTAAGAGACGAGTAAGGCAGCAGGCGTGGCAACAGTAAACAATTACATTTACGAGTACTACGACCAGATCACACGCGGCGAGGTAGTCGTAGGCGAGTGGATAAGGCTAGCATATAAAATGCTGGTTGACGACCTAGAAAAAGGCGCAACCCAGTACAACGCCAAAGCTGTAAACAAGGCTATTAAGTTTATCGAGAGTTTTTGTCACCACAGCAAAGGGCGCAGCGACTTACTAAAGCTAGAGCTTTGGCAAAAGGCAGCAGTAGCCGCTATCTTTGGAATTGTAGACGACAACGGCGTTAGGATATACCGCGAGGTATTTATAGTTATAGCTCGAAAGAACGGTAAGAGCTTACTAGCTAGCGCGATTATTGCATATATGGCTTACCTAGAGCCAGAGTACGGGCAAGAGATTTACTGCTTAGCACCAAAGCTAGACCAAGCGGCGCTTGTGTACGACGGCTTTTACAAAATGGTACTAGCAGAGCCAGAACTAGAAGAGCTGGCACAAAAACGGCGCAGTGATATTTACATAGCCGACAACAACACATTTATTAAGCCTATCGCATTTAACGCACGAAAGAGCGACGGCTTTAACCCGCAGCTCGTAATATGTGACGAGCTGGCAGCGTGGCAGGGCGACGGCGGGCTTAAGCAGTACGAAGTTATGAAAAGTGCGCTAGGCGCAAGACGGCAGCCGCTTATACTGGGCATTACCACAGCAGGCTACGTTAACGACGGCATTTACGACGAGCTTTTTAAGAGAGCTACAGGCGTGCTTAAGGGCGGCAGCAAAGAGCGCAGGCTTTTGCCGCTGCTATACACCATAGACGACGTAGACAAGTGGAACGACCTAACAGAGCTGCGAAAAGCTAACCCTAACATAAACGTAAGCGTTAGCGAGGAATTTTTTAAAGACGAAATAGCCGTAGCAGAGACGAGCTTAAGCAAGCGTAGCGAGTTTCTTTGCAAATATTGCAACATCAAACAGAACGCCAGCGCCGCATTTTTAGACTACGTAGTAGTAGACGGCGCGGCAGCAGACGTAACGCTAGAGGACTTTAGGGGCAGCTATTGCGTAGGCGGCTTAGACCTAAGCCAGACTACAGACTTAACAGCAGCTAGCGTGGTAATTGAAAAGAGCAGCATATTATATGCCTTTACTCAATTCTTTATGCCAGCATCTAGGGTAGAGACATTGCAGGCTACGGACGGCGTACCTTACGACCTTTTCGTTAAAAAGGGTATCGTAACGCTAAGCGGCGACAACTACGTAGACTATAACGACGTATACAACTGGTTTATGCAGATCATACGAGACTATGAGCTATACATACTGCAGATAGGCTACGACAGATACAGCGCCAAGTACTTAATAGAGCAGCTAGAGGGCGCGGGGCTGCATTGCGACGACGTATACCAAGGCGAGAACTTAACGCCAGTTATACGAGAGTTTGAGGGAATTATAAAAGACGGCAACTTTAAAATTGCTAACAATAACTTGCTTAAGAGCCACTTTTTAAACGTCGCACTTAAGCAGAACATGGAAACAAGAAAGTTTCGACCAGTCAAAATAGAGCAGCGGGCACATATAGACGGCTTTGTATCAGTTATAGACGCTATGACAGTGCGGCAGAAATGGTACGCGGAAATAGGGCAGCTGCTTAAGAACGAGTAAGCGAGGTAAAACAGTGGGGCTTTTTGATTATATTTTCAAGAAAAAGAACGAGGCTATTTTAGGCGAGTACTTTAAAATGCTTAACACCTACAGCCCAGTATTTACGACCTACGACGGCGGCGTATACGAAATGGACTTAACACGCACAGCTATTAACAGCTTTGCGACACACTGCAGCAAACTTAAGCCAGAAATGAGCGGCAGCGCACATAGAAAGCTACAGAAAGCGCTAGAGTTTAAGCCTAACTACTTTACAGACACGCCAAAGTTTATAGCTCGTATCGCAACTATACTAGAGTGCGAGCACACTTGCTTTATTGCACCAGTAGAGGACACGTACGGCGAGCTGGTAGGCTTTTACCCGCTCTTACCTAGCAGCTGCGAGGTAGTAGACGTAAAAGGGCAGCTATACTTACGCTACACTTTCTCTAACGGGCAGCGCGGCGCTATTGAGTTTGAGCGCGTGGGCATTATGACAAGCCACCAGTACCGTAACGACCTTTTCGGAGAAAGCAACACAACCCTTAAGCCTACTATGCAGCTTATGCAGACCAGCAACGAGGGCATTATAAACGCCGTTAAGAATAGCGCTAATATACGTTTTATGGCAAAAATAGCAAACATGCTTAAGCCAGAGGACATTAAGAAAGAGCGCGAGCGCTTTACAGAGGACAACTTAAGCGCAGAAAACACTAGCGGCATGATCATATACGACAGCAAGTTTGCAGACCTTAAGCAAGTAGAGAGCAAGCCGTATACACCAAACGCGCTGCAGACACAGCAAATTAACGAGAACGTCTGCACACACTTTGGCACTAACATGCACATACTGCAGAACGACTTTACAGAGGAACAGTGGAACGCCTACTACGAGGGCAAAATAGAGCCGTTTGCAATTCAGTTAAGCATAGTGCTTAGTAACATGGTTTACACAGAGCGCGAGCTTGCTACTGGCAACATGATTACGTTTAGTGCAAACAGGCTGCAGTATGCGAGCAACGCTACTAAGCTGCAAGTAAGTACGCAGCTTTTCGACAGGGCGCTAATTAACCGCAATACGGTAATGGATATATGGAACATGCCGCACGTAGAGGACGGCGACAAGTACTACATCAGAAAAGAATACACAGAGGTTACTAAGCTGGATAACGGCAGCAGCGACGACAACACAGACGTAAACGAGCCTACAGACGAGCCGCAGGACGAGCCAGCAGAGGACACCACAACACCTACAGACGAGGGGGTACAGGAATAATGCCAGTAGTTAAAGAGAGAGAATACAGAGAGCTAGCGCAGCCGCTAGCAGTTAGAAAGAAAGAGGAAAACAGCGAGCCTAGCTATATTGTAGAGGGCTACGCTACTACATTCGATAAGCCGTACGTGCTTTTTGAGGACTACGACGGCACTAAGTACTACGAAGTAATCGACAGACACGCGCTAGACAACGCGGACATGTCAGACGTTATTATGCAGTACGACCACAGCGGCAGAGTGTTTGCACGCAACAGTAATAACACGCTGCAGCTAGAGCTAGACGACACAGGCTTTAAGGTTACAGCAGACTTAAGCCACACAGAGCTAGCAAAAGGACTGTACGAGGATATAGCCGCAGGCATGATTACTAAAATGTCGTGGGCTTTCGTCGTAACAAAAGACGCTTACGACCAGAAAACACGCACACGTACAGTACTAGAGGTTAAGAAAGTATACGACGTTAGCGCGGTATCTATACCAGCTAACGACGATACAATGATAGCAGCACGTAACTATGTTAACGGGAGACGGGAACTAGAACAGCGGGAGCAGCTGGCAAAGCGTGTAGCAAAACTTAAGATAGACACTTTAGGCATTTAATAACCAGATCACAAAGAAAAATAAGAGAGGTAAAGACATGAACTTAAAAGAAATCGAGGCACGCATTGCCGAAATTAAGAACGAACTCGAAACAAGAGCAGCAGAGCTTACAGTAGAGGAAAGCAACAAGCTCGTAGACGAGGCAGAGCAGCTTAACGAGCAGCGCAAGGCGCTTGTTGAGGCAGCAGAGAAGAGAAACGCAGCACTTGCAAACATTGCAGCAGGCGAGGGCAAGACTGTAAGAACTTTCGCAGCACCTAACGGCGCAGCAGCAGACGAGGACGACGACAAGTACGCGTCTATGGCTTATCGTAAGGCATTTATGCAGTACGTAACCAGAGGAACTGCTATTCCTGCAGAGTACAGAGGCGACGCTAACACAAAGACAACCGACGTAGGAAACGTAATTCCTACAACCGTTGTAGACCAGATCATTAGCAAGCTCGAAAACGTAGGCGGCATTTTGGCACTTGTTACCAAGACTGCTTACAAGGGCGGCGTAGCTATCCCTAAGAACTCTGTAAAGCCAGTAGCTACATGGGTAGCAGAGGGCGCAGGCAGCGACAAGCAGAAACTTGCAATGGGTAGCGTTACTTTTGCATACCATAAGTTACGCTGCGCAGTTTCCGTATCTCTTGAAGTAGACACAATGTCTATTACAGCTTTCGAGGCTTACTTAGTAAGAGTTATCGTAGAGGCTATGACTAAGAAACTCGAAGAGAGCATTATTAAGGGCAGCGGCAGCGGCGAGCCTACAGGAATTATTAACACCGCAGCAGACGAGGGCGAGAGCATTGCTACTGTTAACGTAGCTGCACTTTCATACGCTGCACTTATCGACGCAGAGGCAGAACTTCCAGAAGAGTACGAGGGTAACGCTAAGTGGTGCATGTCTAAAAAGACCTTTATGGGCTTTATTGGACTTGTAGACGAGAACGGGCAGCCTATTGCACGCGTTAACCACGGCTTAGACGGCAAGGTAGAGCGCTACTTGCTCGGTAGAGAAGTAGTATGCACACAGCACTTGCCTAGCTTTGCAGCTGCAGAGACTAACGCTAAGTTTGGTTTCCTTTTCGACTTCACTAACTACGACCTTAACACTAACTATGCTATGGGCGTTAAGAAGTACGAGGACAACGACACAGACGACCAGATCACAAAGGCTATCATGCTTGCAGACGGTAAGGTAGTAGACTACTACGGTCTTGTAATCCTTAAGAAGATTGCAAGCGTGTAATACCAGAAAGCGAGGGCTAAGTTATGGCAGCAACTAAGAAAGCAGCAGAAAAGGCAGCTACTAAAGCTGCAGCAGCACCCGTAGCAGAGAAAGAGCAGCCAAAGGCAGCAGCTAAGAAAGCAGCTGCAGCTATCGAGGTAAGAGTACGTACGCTTTACTTTGACGTAGCACTTAACCGTATCGTAGCAGAGGGCGAGACTTTCGAGACTAACGAGGAACGCTTAGAACTGCTTAGCGGCTTAGGACTGGTAGAGAAAGTATAAGAGCAACGGGCGGGCGGCTTTCATGGGCTACCCGCCTATAATGCAAGAAAAGAGGGCGCAGACATGGAAATAACAGTTACAACAGAACTAACAGAAAAGGTTAGAAATGCGCTGCGTATCTCTAATACCAGCGAGGCAATAACCGCAGAAATTAACGACACTATACTAGCGTGCTTATACGATTTAAGCGCACAGGGCGTAGTTAAGTTAGACCAAGACGACGCGCTTATTATTAGAGCCGTAAAGCTCTATGCCCGTAGCGAATTTAACTACAACGGGAAAGCCGAGCAGTTTAGAAACAGCTACGACATGCAGAAAATGAGCTTAGCGCTAGACATTGACTACAACACAGCACAAGAAAGCGAGGGCTAAGTTATGGCAATGTGGGCACATGAGCTTACGCTTGTTACATCAGACGAGCCAGCAGAGAGGACTAACGGAAACGGGTTTCCTATCAAGGGCGAGCCAAAAGAGCGTACAGTTTTTTGCAATAAAAAAAGCGTGGGCTACGCAGAGTACTTTAGCAGCCAGCAGGCAGGACTTACAGCCAGCTTAAAAGTGGAGCTGCACAAGGTAGACTACGAGGGCGAGCTATTAGTAACGTTAGAGGGCAGGCGCTACAGCGTGCTTAAGACATACGAAATAGACGACGACTTAATAGAGCTTACCTTAAGCGACTTGCGGCAGCAGGCGCAGTAGCCCAGAAACGGGGGCTAATATGGCAGAGATTAACACCACAGGGCTAGAGGAACTAAGCGACGCTTTTATGAGGCACGAGGCAGCAGCCGACAAAGCAGTAGAGGCAATGCTACTAGCAGAGGCAGACGAGTACGTTAAAGCCTATAAACATGCAGCAGCAGGCTACGGCATAAGAAAGACTGGCGGCTTTATCGAAAGCATAAAAGCAGGCAGCATAAAGGACGAGGGCACAGCTAAAAGTATCGAGATAGTACCAGAGGGGCGCACAGATCATGGCGCAGACTATGGCGGCGGCTATTCCAACAAAGGAAACAAGAGAAAAGGCAAAGCGCAAAACGGCAAAGTACGCTACGCCACAATAGGCTATATTTTCGAGTACGGCACTAGCACACTTGCAGCGCGCCCGTGGTTAACACAAGGACAGCTACAAGCAGAGCAGCCAGCGCATGAGAAAGCGCAGGAAATATGGGGCAAGTACGTAGAGGGTACTTTAAGCTAGAGAGGGGCGCAGCATGAGTAACATTAACGAGATATTAGCCGCTATCTTACCTACAGAGCGGGTAATTTACACAGGAAAAGACAAGCCACGCACCTACTGCACTTTTCAGAGAGTGCTAGAAAACGCGGCGCTAAGTGCAGACGACGACGAGAAAGCAGGGCAGATTACCTACAGGGTAACGCTCTTTAGCAAGACCGACTACGAAAGCACTTTAGAGACTATAAAGGCAGCGCTTAAGGCAGCGGGCTTTTATATAAACGCCGTAGAGGGCGAGGACTACGAGACAGACACAGGGTATTACAAAATACCTATTACAGTACAAACTATCAAAAGTTAAGAGAGGTAAAAGACCATGACTACAGGATTAAAAGACCTTTACTTTGCACCTATCACAATGACAGACGGGCAGGAAGTTTGGGGCACACCCGCTAAGCTCGCAGAGGCAATTACTGCAGACCTTAGCGTAAACGTAGCAGAGGCTACACTTTACGCAGACGACGCGCTTAACCAGTCTGTTAAGGAATTTACCAGCGGCACTATTAAGCTGGGCGTTGCAGACCTTGACGCAGAGACACTGGCAAGCGTTTTAGGACAGGCAACAGACGCAGCAGGCATTACATGGGCAAGCGGCGACGACGTAGCGCCTTATGTAGCAGTAGGTTTCAGAGCTGCAAAGATTAACGGCATTTACCGTTATATCTGGCTGCAGAAAGTGCAGTTTAAAATTCCTAGTGAGAGCTTTGAGACTAAGGGCGAGAGCATTAGCTTTAAGACACCAGAAATTGAGGGCACTTTCATGAAAGCCATTAAAAACGGCATGTGGAAAGCAGACTACACAGGACTGCCTACAAGCGCCGTAGCTGCTAGC
>ODAI012443628.1_pt1 | contig 14104 bp, 9 predicted proteins | sample 1539321 | NCBI WGS metagenome assembly ODAI01 (sample SAMN02144231, study PRJEB22623) | gut metagenome | biome: sheep rumen | host: Ovis aries | place: New Zealand
ACTATATTTACCAACGAGGGGCTGTACGATCATACCCATCAGCGGGGGGAGAATCCAGAAGAAACTCAGCGTGTGGGGGTCAGCGCCCAAGGTAGCAAAAATACGGGAGATGTTGGCGCTCTGAAGAGCGCAGGCAATTTGTACTCCGAAGAAACCAAAACTCAGATTAAAGAGTTGTGCAAAGGATAAATTCCGTTTCTGCATGGTGTATTTTATTTAAGTCTAAGCTGCGATTATCAAAATCGGGTACAAAATTACTATATTTTTTTCACATGTGCAAGAGATGGGTGCATTTTTTTTGCATTTTTTCTGTGCAAAAGAGGAAATATATGTTGCATAACATAAATGAAAGATGAAAGATGAAGAATGAAGGGTGAGGGGGGGAAGCGAAGGGGCGAGAGAGGCAGGGAGAGGAAGGGAGAGGCGTACAAAGCAGAAGGAGAAAAATGGAGGAAAATGACATTTTTTTCAAAATAATTTGTATATATCAAAAATTATTCGTACTTTTGTAGCCAAATTCGAAAAAAGACATGAATGTAACACACGAACAATTAGTGGAGGCATTGCAGACGTATTTCGGTTTCGATGTATTCAAAGGAAATCAGGAAGCGATTATCCGCAATGTAATGGAAGGCAATGACACGTTTGTGCTGATGCCGACAGGAGGAGGTAAGAGTTTATGCTACCAGTTACCCTCATTGCTCATGGACGGTGTAGCGATTGTGATATCGCCTCTGATCGCGCTGATGAAGAACCAAGTGGACGCCATGCGCAACTACTCGGAGGAAGAGGGTGTAGCCCATTTCATCAACTCGAGTCTCAGCCGGGGCGAGATCAACGCCGTGAAAGAGGATGTATTGGCGGGTAAGACGAAATTGCTGTATTTGGCGCCGGAGAGTTTGCAGAAAGCAGAGAACGTAGATTTTCTGAAAGGCGTGAAGATCAGTTTCTACGCGGTGGACGAGGCACATTGTATCTCGGAGTGGGGTCATGATTTCCGTCCTGAGTACAGTCAGATCCGCAGTATGGTACAACGCATCGGCAAAGCTCCGATCATCGCGCTGACCGCCACGGCTACGCCGAAAGTGCAGAAAGATATCCAGAAGAACCTCGGCATGCCTGACGCCACGGTATTTAAAAGCAGTTTCAACAGACCGAACCTCTATTACGAAGTACGTCACAAGACGGCGGACGTAGATAAAGACCTGGTGCGTTATATCCGTTCGATGGAAGGCAAGAGCGGTATTGTGTATTGCCTTGCCCGCAAGGAGGTGGAGGATCTGGCGCAGGTACTACAAGTAAACGGAATAACCGCGCGTGCGTACCACGCCGGCATGGATGCGGCTACGCGGAGCGCCAATCAGGATGCTTTCCTGATGGAAGAAGTGCAGGTGATCGTAGCGACCATCGCATTCGGCATGGGAATCGACAAGCCGGATGTGCGGTTTGTGGTACATTACGATATCCCGAAGAGTCTGGAGGGTTATTACCAGGAGACAGGCCGTGCAGGTCGAGACGGCGGCGAAGGTCAATGCATCTGCTACTACGCTCCGGAAGATATCGAGCGTCTGCGCCGTTTCCAGAAAGACAAGACTCCGAAAGAAATCGGCATCGGCAACCAGTTGCTCTTCGAGACACAGAGTTATGCGGAGAGCACCATATGCCGCCGCAAACTGCTGCTACACTATTTCGGCGAAGAGTACAACGAGGAAAAGTGCGGTAACTGCGACAACTGCCGCAAGAGCTATAAGATGGTCGATGCAAGCGAGTTGCTGCAACTGGCGTTGGAGACCATCCAGCAGGTGAACGAGAAACACAAGGCGGAACATATCGTAGATATTCTGCACGGCAACCAGACCGCCGAAGTGATGAGTTACCACCACGAGGATCTGGAGAATTTCGGCGCTGCGAGCGACGAAGAAGAGAGTACGCTCCATGCCATTCTCCGTCAAGCGCTGGTAACCGGAATGCTGAAAAAAGATGTCGATTCGTACGGTGATCTGAAATTGACGAAAGACGGAATCAAGTTCCTGCGCAAAGGCGGTAAGTTCGAGGTGCCCATCGAGATACAGGACGAAGACGAGATAGACATGGAGGGCAACGGAGCCACCTGCGCCGCGGCAGACGAAGTGCTGTTCTCGATCCTGAAAGATATCCGCCGCAAAGTGGCGAAGAAGAATGATGTGCCGCCGTTTGTCATCTTCCAGGACCCGAGTCTGGAAGCGATGGCGACGACTTATCCCATCACGATGGAGGAGTTGCTGACCATTCCGGGTGTGGGTGTAGCCAAAGCCAAGCGCTACGGAGAGGAGTTTCTGAAGATCATCAAGGAGTACGTGGATGAGAACGAGATTATCCGTCCCGAAGACATGCGGATCCGCACGGTAGCCAAGAAATCGACGCGGAAGAAACAGATCATTCAGGCGATAGACCGCCGTGTGGATCTGGATGATCTGGCAGAGAGCAACGGAATGTCGATGGAGGAGATGCTGGATGAGCTGGAAGCGATCGTGTTCAGCGGCACGAAGATCAACATCAACTATTTCATCAAAGAAGTAGTGGATCCGGATGAGGAAGAAGAGATATACGACTATTTCAAGAACGCGGAGAACGACAATATCAAGACCGCCATGGAGGAGTTGGGAGAAGATTACTACGATGAGATCCACGTGCGGCTCGTGAGGATCAAGTTCCATTGCGATTTGGGAAACTAATGAGAAAAGGAGAGATTGATTTCATAACGCTGGGGTGCTCGAAAAATCTGGTGGATGCAGAGCGGGTGATGCGGCAGTTGGAGACTGCCGGATGGCGTTGCGTCCATGACCCTGAAGAGCCGAAAGGCGAGATCTGCGTGATCAACACCTGCGGTTTCATCGGCGACGCCAAAGAGGAGAGCGTGAACATGATTCTCCAGATGGGCGAGCGCAAGAAAACCGGCAAACTGCGCAAACTGATTGTGATGGGTTGTCTGAGCGAGCGCTACAGAGCGGAGTTGGAGAAAGAATTGCCGGAGGTGGATGCATACTACGGGAAGTTCGATTTCCTCCAATTGGCCGATGAGTTGGGAGAGCCAACCCCTACCCCCTTCCTAAAGGGAGGGGAAGCCGGATGCCATCCGGCACAACAGAAGAAGCCCGAAGTCGGTTGCGCCTCGTATGAGCGGAAACTGACGACACCGAAACATTATGCGTATCTGAAGATAAGCGAGGGTTGCAACCGGTTCTGCTCGTACTGCGCCATTCCGCTGATAACCGGCCGTCACACCAGCCGTCCGAAAGAGGAGATATTAGAGGAAGTGCGGTGGCTGGTGAGTCAAGGCGTCAAGGAACTGAACGTCATTGCACAGGATCTGAGCAGTTACGGACTGGATTTAGAGGCGAAGGGAAGACACCTGCTGCCGGAGTTGATAGACGAAATTGCGCAAGTGCCCGGCGTGGAATGGATCCGACTGCACTACGCCTACCCGACGGATTTTCCGGAGGAGCTGTTAGACGTCATCGCCAAGCATGCGAATGTATGCAAGTATCTGGACATCGCTTTGCAGCATTGCACGGATCACATGTTAGGTCTGATGAGACGGCATATCACCCGCGCAGAGCAAGATGCGTTGATCCGCAAGATCCGTGAAAAAGTGCCGGGCATATGCATTCGCACTACCCTTTTGGTCGGTCATCCGGGCGAGACGGAGGAGGATTTTGAGGAGTTGAAAGAATGGACGAAAGAAATGCGGTTTGAGCGAATGGGCTGTTTTGCTTATTCCGACGAAGAAGGTACCTATGCCAACCAACATTACAAGGACGATATTCCGCAGGAGATTAAGGATGCGCGTGCAGCAGAACTCATGGCCATCCAACAGGAGATAAGCGGCGAGTTGATGCAACGGTTCGTGGGGCGGACCGAACGCGTGATTATCGACAGAAAGGAAGGCGATTACTACATCGGACGCACGCCGGATGACAGTCCCGAGGGGGATTGCGAAGTACTTATAAAGGCGAAAGGCGAAAGGTCAGAGGCGAAAGTTGGTGAGTTTTACGAGGTGAAGATTATCAAGGCAGAAGAGTTTGACCTTTATGGGCAATGGACGATAGACAATAGATAAAAGACAATATACCATGCTAACAAAAGATTTCATTAGCTTGATTGCTAATCAATCGGGATTGAGCAAAAAAGAGACAGAACAACTACTCGCATCGATGAATGCCATCGTTCGTGAGAACCTGATGGACGGAAAGTCCATTCAGATTTTAGGCTTGGGCGCGCTGGAGATCAAGGAACGCAAGGCGCGTACCATCGTGCATCCCCGCACGGGAGAGCGATCGGTATCTCCCAGCCGGAACCAACTGGTATTCAGACCTGTTGCCAACATAAAGGACGAACTTAAAAACAACTGACCATGGCAGATAAATTAAGTTGGACCGAACTTCGCCGCGCTATAGCCTCGCGCGCTGGCGTGAGCGAGAAGAAAGCAGGAGCTTTCCTCAATGCCTTCCAAGGCCAGCTATTAGAAGCACTCAAGACCGACAAACAGGTCAAGATCAACGGCTTAGGTACATTCAAAGTACAAGCAGTCGCTCCGCGTAAGAGTGTCAATGTAGCCACGGGTGAAGATATCGTCATCGAGGCTTACAACAAACTGACCTTCTCCCCAGAGGCAGGTGTTCGCGAACTGATTGAGAGCGGTCAGCCGGCAGAAGAGCGTGAAGAAGCGCCGGTTATCGATCCGCTGAAAAAACTCGGCGCGCAGGCAGAAGAGATAGTAGATCTCTTGGGCGACTTGGGGCAGAGTCCGATAGTAGAACCGGAGCCGATAAAAGAGCCGGAGCCGGAACCCGTTGTTGAGCCGGAGCCGGAACCAGTAAAAGAACCAGAACCAGTTATTGAACCGGAACCGGTAAAAGAACCCGAGCCAGAGCCGGAACCGGTTGTTGCAGCCCCCAAAAAGCGCAAGAAAGAGAGTCATTTCATGCGCGATACATTGATTTGCGTGGTGATTTTGCTACTATTGCTATTAGTGGGCTATTTCTTCCTGCGTCAGCAGTTAAGCAACATCATTGACTCCTTCCTGCAACCGTCTCAGACGGAGGTTGTAGCCGACACTATTGCACAGAACGATCTGTCCGTGGAGACCGTTGAGCAGGCAGAGACCGAGGACACCATAAGCCAAGAGCAGATATTAGCAGAGTTCAATGCTATCTCCGGCGAGGAAGACAGCGAACAGGGTTATCCGGAACTCATCACTACCGAACCGATGCACGAAGCCAGCCGCCTGGCATGGATGGCGAAACGGTTCTACGGAGCAAAAATCTACTGGCCGTATTTATATGACGCCAACCGTGATGTAATCAAGAATCCGTGTATGATACAAGTAGGTACGCCTATCCGTGTACCGAAGCTGAGCAAACAGCAGTTGGACACCACAAACGCACAGACGGCGGCATTTATAGAGAAACTACGAATCGAAGCAGAAGAAGCTTGCGGAAGATAAAGCAACATTGAAAGAAGATTTTATCCACATAGAAGGCGCAGACACCCATAACCTGAAACATATCTCGGTAGATATCCCCCGCAACAAGTTGGTGGTGATTACGGGTGTCAGTGGCAGCGGCAAGAGTTCGCTGGCTTTCGATACGCTCTATGCCGAGGGTCAGCGGCGATACGTAGAGAGCCTAAGCGCGTACGCGCGGCAGTTCATGGGCAGGATGCAGAAGCCGGAGGTGGACAAGATAGAAGGAATCCCGCCGGCGATAGCGATCCAACAGAAAGTGACGAGCCGAAACCCGCGTTCGACCGTGGGCACCGTAACGGAGATTTACGACTATCTTAAATTATTGTACGCGCGCGCAGGGCACACGTTCTCGCCCGTGAGCGGACAGGAGGTGAAGAAAAACACCATCCGCGATGTGATCCAATACATGGAGTCACAACCGACAGGTACGAGATTGTATCTGCTGAGTCCCGTAGTGCTACCGGAAGGAAGAACAATGCAGGAACAGTTGGCTCTATGGCAGAGCCAGGGTTTCAGCCGCATGATGATTGACGGAGATGCAGTCCGGCTGGATGACCAAACATGGAAACAAACCGAGGGGCATGAGGTTTTCCTACTCGTAGACCGAATCATCACAGACGGCGAGCAAGCGACCTCGAACCGCTTTGCAGACAGCGTACAGACTGCATTCTTCGAAGGAAACGGCGAATGCCAGATACATGTACAAAGTGACAAAGGCCCCCGGACGAAAGTATTTTCCGAGCGGTTTGAAGCCGACGGTATCCATTTCCTGGAGCCATCTGAGCATTTGTTCGATTTCAACAGTCCGATAGGCGCATGCCCCGAGTGCCGGGGTGTGGGAACGGTCATGGGCATCGACCCTGACCTCGTAGTGCCTGATAAATCGAAGACGATTTACGAAGGCGCGATTGTCTGCTGGCAGAACGAGAAGATGAAACCCTGGGAGAACGAGTTGATTTATAACGCCGGTAAGTTTGATTTCCCGATCCACACGCCATTCTACGCACTCTCCGCCGAGCAGAAACAACTGATCTGGAGCGGAAACGAGTATTTCCGCGGTCTGCATGCGTTCTTCAAGGAGCTGGAGAAAGAGCAGTACTCCAAACTGCAATACCGCGTCATGCTGGCTCGTTACAAAGGCAAGACGACCTGTCCGGTATGCGGCGGATTCCACCTGCGCACGGAAGCAAACTATGTGCTGGTCAACGGCAAATCAATCCAGCAACTTTGCGCCATGCCGATAACAGAGTTAGACGAGTGGTTCCAGCATCTTCAGTTATCGGAGATTGAGATGCAGACCGTTGAGATGGTGCTGGCGGAGATCCGCAACCGGTTGCAGTTCATGAAGGATGTGGGATTGAGTTATTTGACGCTCAACAGGCAAAGCAGCACACTCTCCGGCGGTGAGAGTCAGCGCATCAATATCGCCAAATCGTTAGGAAGCAGTCTGGTGGGGTCTTTATACGTATTGGACGAACCATCCATCGGTCTTCATCCGCGCGATACAGAGCGGCTCATTCATGTGCTCAAACAGTTGCGCGATTTAGGGAACACGATCGTGGTGGTAGAGCACGACGAGGATATCATCGCAGCCGCAGACCATATTATCGAGATAGGTCCGGCAGCCGGAAGACATGGCGGCGAAGTGGTCTATGAAGGTGAGCCGAGGCCCGAGTTGTTCAGGTTCGACATCCCCACCCAACGCCGACATTGGAGCAATTACATTGAGATAGAAGGTGCGTGCGAGAACAACCTGAAGAACCTCACGGTACGTTTCCCGCTCCATGTGATGACCTGTGTCACAGGTGTGAGCGGAAGCGGTAAGTCGAGTCTTGTGAGCAAGGTGCTCTACCCGGCCCTCAAGAAACACTATGGCGGTGTCTATGCAGAACACACCGGTGATTTCGGACACCTGCACGGGAGCCTGCATTTGATGCACGACATTGAGTTTGTGGACCAGAACCCGCTCAGCCGCTCCAGCAGAAGTAACCCCGTGACGTACCTCAAGGCATACGACGAGATACGGCGTCTCTTTGCCGAGCAGCCGCTGGCGAAGCAACTCGGTTTCACCCCTGCGCATTTCTCTTTCAACACCCCCGGTGGGCGGTGCGAGACATGTCAAGGCGAAGGCACCATTACCATTGAGATGCAGTTCATGGCTGATCTTATTCTTGAGTGCGAGCAATGCCACGGAAAGCGGTTCAAACAGGATGTATTAGATGTCCATTACCGCGGTAAATCCATCTATGACATCCTGTGCATGACGGTGAACCAAGCGGTGGATTTCTTCAGTCAGGACCCCGAATGCGACCGTATTGTGAAACGCCTCAAGCCGTTACAGGAAGTGGGAATCGGCTATATCCAGTTGGGGCAGAGCAGCTCCACCCTCTCGGGCGGAGAGAGCCAGAGGGTGAAATTAGCATCATTCTTAGCACAAGAAGACAGCACCCCGACGATCTTTGTGTTCGATGAACCGACCACCGGTCTGCATCACCGCGACATAGAAGTATTATTAGTAGCCCTCAACCGTCTCATCAGCAAGGGTCACACAGTTATTATCATCGAGCATAATCCGGCAGTCATCCTTGCGGCGGATCATGTGATCGATTTGGGCCCCGAGGGAGGCAAAGAAGGCGGAAACATCGTATGTACGGGCACACCGGAGCAAATAGCCGCATGCAAAGACAGTTACACGGGCAAGTACCTTCATCTAATCATAGAAAACAACCAAAAACGCACATCACATGGAAAAGAATAGATTAAAAGAGATACGTCACTCTGACATTTTCTCCCATCTGCCACAGATGAGTTATCTGCCGCGATGGGGTGTGTTAGCACTGGATGTGATGCTATGTACCATTGCATTCGGGATAAGCGTATGGGTTAGTAGCGGTTTTTTAGGGATTGTCAATGTCGAGGAGCACAGAATAGCACTCTGGGCACAATATCTCCTTGTCATGTGTATACAGATTATTTCGTTCTGGGCATTCCACACCTATTCGGGTATCCTGCGGTACTCCACATTCATTGATACCATCAAAGTGCTGCTCTCCAATATAAGTACAGGTGTTATTCTATTCGGGATGAACCTGATCATGCAGGCTTCCTTCCACTGGCATCCGGTAATTAACACCGTCATCTTCATATACGTACCCACCTCCTTTGTATTTCTCTTCATCCTGCGCGTCGGCGTAAAGACACTAAGCGAGACTATGGAACGCAGCCAAGCCAGTCCGCGCGTTATGATCTACGGTACCAAAACGGCAGGACTGGCGATTGCAAAGATGCTGCGTTCAGCAGGAAACATCCCATACAAACCGGTGGGTTTCATCACAGACAAGGGAGAGAGCACCAACTATGACTTAGCCGGTCTGCGCGTACGTGCGCTAAACGAGAGACTTTTTGACTGGATGGGCAAACACGGGGTAAACTACGTGATTGTCTCCCCGATTAAGATGCGCGAGATCACCCCCTCAACGGATTTACAGATCTTCATTGATCATAATATCCGCATCCTCACCACCCCCTATTTCACACAGTTTGACAACGTAGAGGCTGTGGATGCAGCCCGCGTAGGCCGGATTGATGCCATTAAAATCGAAGACCTGCTGGAGCGCCCGCAGATAGAGGTGAACATGGAGAATGTGCGTCAGATTCTCCAGAACCAGGTTGTGCTAGTGTCCGGTGCGGCAGGCAGTATAGGTAGTGAATTAGTTCGTCAGATTCAGCAATACGAGCCCCAGGTGACCATACTCTTAGAGGTGGCCGAATCGCCCCTCCATGACTTAGCACTGGAGTTGAAAGAGCAGTACCTCAATGCACGTTTCATTCCTATAATAGCCGATGTACGCAACCGTGGGCGTATTGAGCAGATATTCAGCGAGATGCGTCCGGACGTAGTCTATCATGCCGCGGCATACAAACACGTGCCACTGATGGAGAGCTACCCTAACGAAGCTGTTCAAGCTAATGTCCTTGGCACCAAGAATATGGCAGACATGGCTGTCAAATACGGTGTACGGCGGTTCGTAATGATCTCTACCGACAAAGCGGTCAACCCCACCAACATTATGGGCGCCAGCAAACGTATCGCAGAGATTTATGTGCAATCGCTGTTCCGCAAACTGCATAAGGAGAACCCCGATTGCACCAAGTTCATCACCACCCGTTTCGGAAACGTGCTGGGCAGCAACGGATCGGTCATTCCTTATTTCCGCAAACAAATTGCCGCAGGCGGGCCTCTGACCGTCACCCATCCGGATATTATCCGCTATTTCATGACCATTCCGGAAGCGTGTTGCCTTGTGATGGAAGCCAGCACACTCGGTAACGGAGGTGAAATTTTTGTATTTGACATGGGCAAACCGGTCAAGATACTGGATTTAGCGCGTAATATGATCCGTTTAGCCGGATACGTACCTGAGAAAGACATACAAATTGTCTTCACCGGTCTTCGCCCGGGTGAAAAACTATATGAGGAACTGCTGAACCAAAAAGAGACCACCCTACCGACCTCCAATGACAAGATTATGATTGCGCGCGTCAGGGAGTCTGATTACGATTCAGTCAGCAAGGATATTGACCAACTGATCGAAACCAGCCGTTCCTCCAAGCCATTCACTACTGTTAAACTAATGAAAAAAATCGTACCGGAGTTCATCAGCAACAACTCCATATATGAGCAATTAGATCCACAATGATACATTCCTTTTTTATAGAACACAGTTATCTTATCGGTTTGGTCAGTTTTCTAATAGGTTGGCTGGGAATGCCAATTGTCGTACGGATAGCCAAAGCCAAAGGTTTCGTAGTCCGCCCGAACAAGCGAATGAGCCATACAGGCGCTGTACCTAATATCGGAGGACTCAATATCTATTTCAGCGTGATGCTCTCGTACCTCCTGTTCGATTACAACCAGATTGCCAACAATCAGTTCTTCCTCATTGGCGTGGCGGCAATTATGGCAATCGGCTTCATCGATGATGTGTTGGTTCTCACGCCATTAGCCAAACTGCTGGGAGAAACTCTCGCAGGCATTGCGCTGATCGGATTCGGAGACCTGCGGATCACACATCTGCACGGAATTCTGGGCATCAACGAGATAAGCGTCATTCCCAGTTACCTGATCTCGCTCTTTATCCTCATCGCTATCATCAATGCCATCAACCTCATTGACGGTATTGACGGTTTGGCAAGCGGACTGGGTATCTTATATTGCCTTTTCTTTGCTGTTTATTTCCATTTGGTAGGCTCCACCGATTGGTCTATCCTTGCCATCTGCATGATTGGATCCTTAGCCGTATTCTTCATCTATAATGTGTTCGGAAACCGTGAGAAGATCTTCATGGGCGATTCCGGCTCGTTGCTCTTGGGGTATCTCCTCACCGCTTTTGTCTTTCGTTTCTGCGAACAGAACGCGTACCACTTGGTGCCTGAACAATTCCATATGAGTGCAGCTCCGGCGGTGGCAATATGCGTGCTCACCATCCCTATTTATGACACCATCCGTGTCAGTCTCACGCGTATCAAGCACCACTGCAGCCCCTTCCAACCGGACAAGAACCATATTCACCATCTGCTCCTGCGCACAGGTCTGAACCATATTCAGACTACCTGTGTCCTGCTCTCCGTCAGTGTGCTATTCATCGCGCTGGCTGTGCTGGGACGCAACTGGAACATATGGGTGTTACTTATCTGCGATTTTGCCATCGCCACAACCCTTACGCTCATCCTGTGGCGGGTCATAAATAAGAAAATAGCAAATGACCCATACGGCGTAGCAGATCGTATGAGCAAAGCGAATAAAGAAATGGGACATAAATGCTGACCATTGACCACATAAGCATGGAGTTCTCGTCGCGCCCGGTGCTGGACGACATCACATTCCTTATCAACCGTAAGGAACGCATTGCTTTGGTCGGTAAGAACGGAGCCGGCAAGACTACCCTTCTCCGTCTTATTGCCGGAGAATACCAGCCTACCGCGGGACGCATTGCCAAGGACGCGGACATGACTATCGGTTACCTGCCGCAAGTTATGCTCTTTCAGGATGACCGCACCCTCCGTGACGAGGTTATGACTGTTTACACCAACTCGCCGGAACATCAGGATGAGGCGCGTTTCATCGCCGAGATGGACCGTACTATCATTGGTCTCGGCTTCGAGCGGCGCGATTTTGAGCGCCCGTGCTCGGAGTTTTCCGGAGGTTGGAGAATGCGTATCGAGTTGGCGAAAATACTGTTGAGCCATCCCGACCTGCTACTCCTCGACGAGCCCACCAACCATCTGGACATCGAGTCTATTCAGTGGCTCGAGGATTTCCTCAAATCCAGTCCGTCATCCGTACTCATGGTCAGCCACGACCGCGCGTTCATTGATAATGTGTGCAACCGCACGATTGAGATCACCCTCGGTCGGATATACGACTACAACGTCAACTACAGCCGGTTTGTCGAGCTCCGCAAGGAGCGCCATGAGCAACAGGTGCGCGCCTACCAGAACCAGCAGAAGATGATTGCCGACACCGAGGATTTCATCGAGCGTTTCCGCTATAAGGCCACCAAAGCCGTACAGGTGCAGAGCCGCATCAAACAACTGGAGAAACTGGAGCGGCTGGAGGTGGATTTGGAAGACACAAGCCATCTCAACTTGCGTTTTCCACCCGCCCCGCGTAGCGGAGATTTTCCGATCATCATAGAAGACCTGCGCAAGGATTTCGGAGAACATAATGTTTTCCATGACGTCACTTTCACCATCCGCAGAGGCGAGAAAGTAGCCTTTGTTGGCAAAAACGGAGAAGGCAAATCCACCCTCGTCAAGTGTATCATGGGCCAGTTGGACTACCTCGGGACCCTCAAGATCGGGCACAATGTCAAGATCGGTTATTTTGCCCAAAACCAGGCAGCCCTTCTGGACGAAAATAAAACTGTTTTTGAGACCATCGACTACGTGGCGGTGGGCGACATCCGTACAAAAATACGCGACATCCTCGGCGCATTCATGTTCGGCGGAGAAGCTTCCGATAAGAAAGTCAAAGTCCTCTCCGGAGGAGAGAGAAGCCGTCTGGCGATGATCCGTCTGCTGCTTGAACCCTGCAACCTGCTCATCCTCGATGAGCCCACCAACCACCTCGACATGCAATCCAAAGATGTCCTCAAAGCCGCTCTGCAGGACTTTGACGGCACCCTGATTTGCGTCAGCCACGACCGTGATTTCCTCAACGGACTGGTCTCCAAAGTTTATGAGTTCGGCGGTGGCAGAGTGAAAGAACACCTCGGAGGTATATACGATTTCCTCCGCGCAAAAAAGATAGACTCCCTTCAGGATCTCGAACGGACTAAACTCGGACTCAACACGGAGGCAAGTAAGACTAATCCTAGACTTTACAGCATATCTCAAGCTACTCTTGAGCCATCCTCATCAAAGTTGGACTACGCGGCGCAGAAAGCCGCTGCTGCCGAGAAACGCAAGAAAGAGAAACAGATCGCTGAGGTTGAAAATGCCATCGCTGAACTCGAGGCACAACAGCAGGAGTTGGAGCAACTCCTCTCTCTGCCCGAAAACCAGACACAGGAGAATTTCCAAAAATACGAATCTGTCAAACACCGGATTGAGCAGAAAATGTATGAATGGGAGATATTAAGCGAAGAATAACACCATGGAAGAGATTGTCAATTACCTCATCACCTGGCTCTGCTACGGCGATGCCGAAGCCGCCAAACGAGTAGCGTACACCGACGACGAAAAGGCGTTGGAGACGCACGATGTAATCATTGTACCGAACGGACATTTAGGCAAAGATCTGATTGTCCCCGAGCTTAAAAAGCCGGAGGTTGAGCAGCCCCGAAAGGACAAATCGATCATCCGCACGGACATCGTCTATGCCGCTTTCTTCTTCACCTCCCGCGCAGAAGAGTTATTGGTCGCCAAGCGCGATGAGCACGGTCGTTTTGCCGCACGTTTCTCCATGCTATCCGAAAAAAGCCGTCTCCAGATCCCACGTCTGGACGAATACGGACGCTTGATCCTCAAGCAACTCAATCTCCCGTTGCCGGAAGCAGGTTTCGGGCATATTTACCTCACCCACGATATCGATTCCATCACCCAATACCGCCATCTTCGCGGCGCGTTGGGAGGTATCCGACGCGGTGAGACGAAAGCCGTTTGGGCGGCTCTCCGCAATATCCATAACGACCCGCAATATACCTTCCCGTGGCTCTTGGAACAAGATGCCAAAGTCAAGAAAGCCGAGCCGATCTATTTCGTCAAACGCACACCCGGAAAGGGTTATGACTACCCGCAGTACAACCTGCACGGACGGGATTTCAAGGGCCTCAAACATATGCTCCGGCATAATAACGTCTATCTCGGCGTACACGGCAGTTATTACGGATCCATTCCGCCGATTGAATATAGCAAGATGTTCCGTGCGCACTACCTGCGTTGCGATATTGACCGGATGCAGCGTCTGCCGGATGCCTGATACACGGACGATTTCACAATGGGCTTTGCGGATCAGGCAGGTTTCCGCCTCCAGACCTCGCGGGCTGTGAGATGGATCAACCCGAAGACCATGCGTCTGACCCACCTCACGCTCCA
>ODAI012981753.1_pt1 | contig 14104 bp, 11 predicted proteins | sample 1539321 | NCBI WGS metagenome assembly ODAI01 (sample SAMN02144231, study PRJEB22623) | gut metagenome | biome: sheep rumen | host: Ovis aries | place: New Zealand
CCGGCGCGCGGCGTCACCCCCCCCCGGGCGGGTTTTTCGGTGGTCCCCCGGGTGCCGCCGCTGCCCGCAAGCGTGCTTCCCGCGAGGGCTCCCGCCAGAACACAACTAAGAAACTTTTTTCTCATTCTTTTTTAACCTCCCTTTATTGTAATTTGCAATCTTACACAGATGCCGCGAAGCGACAGTCTGGTGCTGCATAACAGTGGAACGCGTTTAGTACCGCCAGCTTCTGCTGGCGCGGTGGAGAATTTGCGAATGCAATCTCTCCGGTGCTATATCGATTCGATTTTTCACGCTTCTCTCTCTACCATATGGCAGGCCGCCCAGTGATCCTCGCCGATCTGCCTTAACTCCGGCCTGGTCTGTCCGCAGTCATCCCCATTGCATTTCAGGCATCTGTTCCGGAAGGGACAGCCGGGGGGCACATCCAGAGGACTTGGTGCCTCGCTTTCGATGCTTTCGATCTTCTGGGAAAAATCCATGTTCAGATCAAAGATCGCGCCCAGAAGCGCCTGCGTATAAGGATGCTTTGCGCCCTTCGCCACCTCTTTTGCGGGCAATACCTCCACGATGTTTCCAAGGTACATCACGGCCACCCGGTGGGACAGCTGGGAAACCAGCGCCATATCGTGGCAGACAAAGCCGATGGCGATATTGTGCTCCTTCTGGAGTTTTACCAGAAGCTCCACCACGGTTTTCTGCACCGACACATCCAGCGCGCTTGTGGCCTCGTCGCACATGATCACCTCAGGCTCCAGGGCGATGGCTCTGGCGATCCCCACCCGCTGGCGCTGGCCGCCGCTCATGTTATGCGGATAGCGAAGCGCAAACTCCTTTGGCAGCTCCACCATTTCCAGATATTTTCCGGCCGTCTCCAGCTTTTCGGAGTTCTTGATCAGCCCAAAATTCAAAAGGGGCTCGCAGATGATGTCCATCACCTTCATTTTCGGATTAAAGGCCAAAGACGGATCCTGAAAGACCATCTGGATATGTCTGCGGTGCTGCCTGAGCGCTTCTCCCTTTAAGGCGCTGATATCCTTTCCATCAAAAAGGATCTCCCCCTCCGTGGGCTGATCCAGAGAAAGCAGCATGCGCAAAAGGGTGCTTTTGCCACAGCCGGATTCGCCGACGATTCCCAATGTTTCCCCCCGGAAAAAAGCCAGGTTGATATCGTTATTCGCAAGCAGCTCGCGGCCTCCCGCTGCCGGGAAGCGCCTGGTCACATGCTTTACCTCCAGGATCGGCTTCATCTCAGACATATCGGAATCCCTCCAGCGTCGGCACGGAAGCCATCAGATTCTTTGTATAGGGCACATTGGAATGGCGCAGGATCTGCTCCCTGTCTCCTCTGTCCACCACCTTTCCCTGCTGCATCACGATGATGGAATCGCCCATATAGGCCGCAACACCGATATTGTGGGTGACCATGATGATGCTTGTGCCGAAATCCTCACGCAGCTCCATCATCTGCCTCACGATCTGCGCCTGTGTGGTGACATCCAGCGCGCTTGTGGGCTCGTCCGCCAAAAGGAGCTTTGGCCTGAAGGTCATTGCCATCGCAATGCCGCAGCGCTGCCGCATGCCTCCGGAAAGCTGGAACGGAAAGCTGTTCATCACATTCTGCGCATCCGGCAGGCGCATCCTTGTGAGCATCTCACAGGCCTGATCCCAGGCTTCCTTCTTTGATTTCTTCTCATGGGTCAGGATATAGTCCACATATTGCGTGCCGATCTTTTTGATCGGATTGATCATCGCGCCGGAATCCTGGAAGATCATGGAGATCCTGCTGCCCCGGAGACTTCTCCACTCCTTTTGCGAATAGGAAAGCAGACTCTTTCCTTCAAAAAGAATATCCCCTCGGGAGACTTTTCCGCCTCCGGGCAGAAGTCCCAGGATCGCCCGGATCACCGTGGTCTTTCCGCTGCCGGATTCTCCCACCACGCTGACCACCTCGGCCTCCTTCATGGAAAGCGAGAAGTCTTCCAGCGTGGGGGCCGGGTTATTCCCATATTGCACTGTGATATTTTTTACTTCCAGAAGCATCCGGATTCCTTTCCTGTCGCTGTGTTGCCGTCCGCAAAGCGGCATATTTCCAATGCGAATGGAACATTCGCTATGTGTTCGCACGTGCGATCACATTATCGTTTAATACCAGAAGCCATTCGCATACGCTTCAGCCCTCTTCCCTCACATCCAGCACATCCCGCAGGCTGTCACCGAGAAGATTGAAAATAACAACTGTTACCAATATTGCAAGGCCCGGAAACAGCATCAGCCAGGGCGCATTCTGCATATAGGCCCGCCCGTCATTTAACATCAGGCCCCACTCCGCCGCGGGCGGCTGGGCGCCGAAGCCCAGAAAGGAAAGCCCCGCCAGCTCCAGGATCATCGTGCCGATATCCGTGGCGGCCGTGATCACCATCGTGGGCATGATATTGGGCACCATATATTTCCACAGGATATAGGGCACCCTTGAGCCCGTGACCACGGCGGCGGAGATGTAATCCGTATGCCTGATCTTCAGCACCAGGCTTCTGGCCATTCTGGCGTATTTTGTCCAGGAAACGATCGCGATGGCGATGATCGCGTTTTTGATGCTGGCACCCAGGATACCGGCCACGGCGATGGCCAGCACCATACCGGGAAAGGAGATCATCATATCGGAAAACCGCATGATCACGGCATCCACGATCCCGCCGAAATAGCCCGCAATAACGCCCAGAAGGCTTCCCACCACCAGAATCACGGCCACCAGGATAAGCGATGAGGACAGCGAGATCTGTGTCCCGTAGATCACCCGGGTGAAGAGATCCCGGCCGAGCTTGTCCGTTCCGAACCAGTGCGCCGCGCTGGGCGGCTGAAGGGCATCCGTCAGCACCGATTTATAGGGATCCTGCGGACACAGGACCGGCGCCAGGACCGCCACCAGCACAAGACCGACCGCAAGCAGAAGATATACGGTAAACTGTTTGTTCTTTTTTACAAATACCCGAAACTTATCCATACCGAATCCTTAAATGATGTCAGGGTCAAAAGTGATTCCCGGACCTCTTCAGCGCCCTGTGCGCGAATCCCTCTGTGATCTGTATCCCCGCCGGAGGCGATATCGGAAATGCATTGACAGGAAACAGATTTGCCAAATGCGTTTGCGACACCTTCAGCGCAGCCTGATCCGCGGGTCCACCCAGTAGTAGGAGATATCCACCAGCAGATTGATCCCCATATAGATTAACGACACCCACAGCACATAGCCCTGGATCAGGTTGTAGTCATAGGAGGTGATCGCGGAAACAGCCAGATTCCCCAGCCCCTGATAGCTGAAGATCACCTCCACCACGGCAGTCCCGCCCAGCAGCGATCCCAGGGAAAGTCCCAGCATCGTGATCAGGGGCAGCAGGGAATTCGGAAACACATGTTTCCAAAGAATCGCGCTCTCGCTTTCCCCCCTGGCCCTGGCTCCCGTCACATAATCCTGATGGAGCTCCTCCAGCACAGCCGTCCTGACCTGCCTCGTATACTTGGAGGCCATCGCGAAGGCCAGTGTGACCGCGGGCAAAATGATCTTGTTAAAGCCAGTCCCGGTGGAAACAACGGGAAGCCAGCCCAGCTTCAGGCAGATGAAATAAAGCAGGAGAAGACCGACCCAGAAATTGGGCATGGACACGCCGACAAAGCTTAAGCCCCGGACCAGATAATCAATGGGTTTATTATGATAGACAGCCGAAAGCATCCCCAGCGGGACGGAAACGATCAGCATCAGCACCAGAGACAGTAAAGCCAGCTTTAAGGTGGGCCAGAGCCTGGAGGCCAAAAGCTCACCGATGGGCTTGCCCGTGGAATAGGAGGTGCCGAAATCTCCTCTGAGGCAGTTTCCCAGCCATCTGCCATACTGGACGAGCACCGGGTCATTTAATCCCAGCTCCTCCCGCCTGGCATTCAGCTCCGCCTCCGTGGGCATCGTCCCCGCCGCGGCGTACATGGTGCGGACGGGGTCACCGGGTGCAAGATAGATCAACATAAAGGTGAAAAAACTGATCCCGATCAGTACGATCACGATCTGCAGCAGCCGCTGCACCAGCATTTTCTTAGACAAAGCTCTGCTCTCCCGATATAAATGAAGCTCTCTGGTAACTGTTCAGGGTGTTAAATAGAACCTTTCCTGAACGAAAAACAAGCAAACTATATAAACTATACCGTTTTCCTTAAATGGTTGTCAAGCGTAGTTTGGAAAGTTTCATATTTTTCCATTTTGTGAAAAAACAAGAAAATTCCATGCCTTATGAGATGGGTAGGAATTGATATATTCACGCCTATTTCATATGTTATTTAATGTTTGGGGTCTGTGGTGCGTGCTCTTTCGCTATGCGCACGGCTGGCAATCAAGCAGGGGGGACGAAGCCGCACCCTGCTCGCCCCGCCGGCCGCGCTATGGCAAAGCCATAAATTACATCTGCGCGGCTGTGCGATAAAAAAAGACCCTGCTCCGATCCGGGGCAGGGCCGCAAACTTTTCCGCCGCTCTTCTTATCACTCCTTATTCCGCTTTATCCATATGCACATCCAGCTGCGGGAAGGGGATCTCGATCCCGCCGGCATCCAGCGCAAGCTTCGCCTTCTCCAGCGCCTCCCACTTTGCCTCCCAGACCTTAGCCGTGTCGCACCAGAACTGCATGCGCAGATTCACCGACGAATCCGCCAGCTCCTCCACCGCGATCAGCATATCCTCTCCCTGCAGCACATATTCGCAGGTCTTTAGCATCTCCAGGAGGACTTCCTTCGCCTTCCTTAAGTCGGAGCCGTAGCTGATCCCCACGGTCAGCACGAGCTTGCGCTTTTCCATCGCGGTCATGTTCACCACTTTGGAGTTGGACAGGGAGCCGTTGGGAATGATCACCACCTTGTTTTCCCTGGTCAGCAGCCTGGTGTAGAAGATCTCGATCTTAAAGACCCTGCCCTCCACGCCCTCCGCCTCGATATAGTCGCCTACGACAAAGGGTTTGACCAGCAGGATCAGCACGCCGCCGGCAAAATTGGCAAGGCTTCCCTGGACCGCCAGGCCGATGGTCACGCCCGCGGAGCCCAAAAGCGCCACTACCGTTGCAATGTTCATTCCAAAGCCGGAGGCGATGAGAAAGATCAGGACGATATACAGCCCCACCTTCAGGCAGGAATCCAGAAACTGGCTGGTTCCCGTATCCACCTTCGCTTTGTCCAGCGATTTTCTGATCAGCCTGCGGATAAAGCCGATGAGCTTTACCCCGATGGCAAAAACCAGTATGGTCAGCCCGATCTTCACGCCAAAGGAAAGCGCGTGGGAAGGAAGATCCTTAAAAAACTGCTCCAGAATGCCCGGCTGCACCGCCTCCTTCAGCTCATCTGGCAGCAGCTCCGTAATGCCGTCGGCCACTGTCTCCAGGAAAAGCGGCCTCATTTTCCACCTCCCGGCCGGGAAAGCTCCTCAAGCTGCTTCTTCAGCGCCGCAAGCTCCGTTTCCACCGCCTCCATCGCCTCCTCCTTGCGCTTCAGGATCCGGCGCTGTTCCAGCAGAAAAGCATCCCTGTCCCGCTTCAGCTCCAGATAGCTTTTCTCCGTCTCGCCGATCTGCTCCTCAAGCGCCTGCATCCGGAAACGCTTTTCCTCCGCCTGCGTAAAGGGTTTGTGGCGATAAACCTGAAGGGTATAGGGCGCGATCTCTGTTTCCACGCAGTATTCCTTATCGTCACATTCCCGTTTCAGGGCGGTATAACGCACATTTTCCTCGCCGGCGCTGGAAAAGATCCGCTCATAATGCCCGGCGGAATCAACGCCGAAATTGAATCGCCGGTCTGCGGAGGAAAAATTCACCGTGATGAACAGCCGGTCCTTTTTCCTTTTTCCCTTTCGGATAAAGCTCAGGGCCAGCTGCCTTGAGGAAACATGATTGATAAACGCCAGGCTCTCCGGTTCTTCGTCCGCTTCCGAAAGAAAGCTTTCCTTTTCCCAGAAGGCAAAGAGCCTTTTCAGATATGATTCTTCTTCCGGCGCAATCTCATCCAGGATAAACAGCTTCTGACCGGGGCTGAACATGGCAAAGGCCGCCGCCAGTGTAAACAGCCCGGCGTCCGGTCTGGACAGCTTCAGGAACCTTGGCTCCACAAAGGCATAATGGAGGCCGGAAAGGAGCTTCGACCAGGCGCCCGCCCTCTCTGCATCGGAAAGGCTTAAAAACACCGGGAAATCCCTTGCAAAATCCTCATTGGAGGTCAGCTGAAAGCCAAGCCCTTCGCCTTCGGGGGCGCCCGTAGCCTCCTTCCAGATCGCGCCGATATCCGAAAGGCGCAATGCCTCGGGATGCGCCGCGCAAAGCGCCTGATTACATTCCTGGATCAGGCTTAAGGCATCCCTGTCCACATTTTCCCCCATGAAATTGGGCAGCCACTCTCCGGGCGCCTTGCGATAATCCAGATAGAGCACCGAGCCCAGGTTCGGCGCATAGATCCCGTCCGCTCCCAGCTCCTCGATCAGGAAAAAGGCGCCGGACAAAAGATAATTTCTCACCTGGATCGACTGATACTGATAAAGAAAACGGTCGTCATAGGAGCGATATCCCCTCCGGCCATCCTCATGCTCAAACAGCGCCGTGCCGTCAAAGCGGGAAAAATGCTCCCTTGCGGCCGCAAAGCCGTCTATCCGCCAGTCCAGCAGGATGCCCAGCCCTGATCCATGGCATTCCCGGACAAGCTCGGCATAAAAAGAAAGCTTTCCCCTTTCCTCATCCGGGGCAAAAAGGGAGCCCTCATCGCTGAAGCCGGTGAGCAGATGGGTGAAGCCCAGCTCCTTCGTCTGACGAACGAGCTCCTTTATGCTCTCTGTTCCATTGGGACGCACTCTCCTGATCCGGATGGATTTGCCTTCAAAATGAAATGACGGGTGTTTTTTTGTCAGCTCCCCGGTAACCCCGGAAAAGCCTCTGATGCGCTCCGTGCCGAAGGGATCGACCCTGTCCATTAATGAGGAGCCCCTGCGGAGCCTGAAGCGGTAGGTTCTTCCCTTCAGCTCCAGGGGGAGAAACAGTTCGAAAATGCCGCTCTCATCATGGCGGATCATCAGAAAGCTGAAGCGTTCCACCACAAGCTGCACCGCGTCCGCCCCCGGCGCCCACAGGGCAAAAAGCGTGCCTTTGATCGTCTTTCCCCCGCTGGTCCTGACCTTATGGGGATGCGCGCCAAGCTGCTGATACGCCCTTAAGCACTGTCCTGTGGTAAAAGCTTCCAGAAAGCCCTCTTCCAGCTGGGGAGGAAAGGCATAGGGATCGGAAAATTCCAGCGTCTCCCCGCTTTGCATGCTGATCCGGAAACGATAATCCGCTTTCGCATCCTCCAGAAAAGCGGCAAAAAAACCGGTGTCCATCTCTTCCATCGGGGTCTCCCCCTTTTCATGAAGCAGGACCAGCTGCGCCGCTCCGGGCATATAGGCCTGTACAATGGCCCGTTTTCCATGGGGATGAACGCCCAAAAGCTTCTCCGGATGGGGCAGGTCCCCATAAAGAACGCCTTCGATCTCTCTCCAGTTCATGGCATTATACAGTCTTTTGTTCACGATTTGCCTCCATTCTGCTCTGATGGTACGGCATGTGATCTCAATTCTGCACTGCAGCGCGCATTCGCCTCACGACGCTGCGCGGCGCGGTGGAGTCCGGCCGGTCTTTTATCCCTCAGAAACCGGATATTTTTTCTTTTACGGTTCCCTGTCCCCGATCCCGTGAATAAACAGGCCGCTCAAAAGCTTCGGCTCGAACCAGGTGGATTTCGGCGGCATCAGCCTCCCCGCGTCAGAGACCGCAAACAGTTCCTCAAGCGAGGTGGGATAAAGGGAAAAGCCAAGCTGCATATCCTCCCTGCAGCGTTTTTCAATCTCCTTCAATCCGCGGATGCCGCCGATAAAATCGATCCGTTTATCCGTCCTGGGATCTCCAATGCCCAGGATCGGGGAAAGCACCTTATCCTGAAGCAGGGACACATCCAGATCCTTCACCGGATCCCCGCTTAACTCCCCTCTGATCCTGATCCTCCGCCATTGTCCCTCCAGGAAAAGGCCGAATTCTCCCTTTGCAGCAGGGCGCACAGCCTCTGCTTCCGGCTCTCCCACCGTAAAGCTTTCTTCGAGACGGCTTAAGAATTCTCCGGCGGTAAGTCCGTTCAGGTCCTTCACCACCCGGTTATAATCCAGGATCTGCAGCTCAGAATCCGGAAACAGGACAGCAAGAAAGAAATTAAACTCTTCCTCACCGGTATAGTTTGGATGGGCCTCCCGTCTCATCTGCGCCACCTTCACGGCGGATGCGGCGCGATGGTGACCGTCAGCAATATAAAGTCTTTCTATATGGGATAGTTTTTTGCCAAGCTCGTCTACGATGTCATGGTTTTGGATCACCCAGACCCGGTGTCCGATCCCGTTTTCATCCATAAACGCCTGGTCGGGCGCGTTGTCCTCCTTATATTTCCGGATAAGCTCCGTCAGCTCCGCTTTTTCCCGGTAAGCCAGGAAAATCGGGCCTGTCTGGGCATCCAGTGTGTCCACATGACGGATCCGGTCTTCCTCCTTGTCCTGTCTGGTGTTTTCATGGCGCCTGATCGTGCCCTCCAGATAATCATCCACGGCGCATACCGCGGCCACCCCGGTCTGGCTTCTGCCATTCATCGTCAGCTCATAGAGGTAATAACAGGGGACAGGATCCTGCACAAACTCTCCCGTCTGGACAGCCTCTCTGAAAAGCGCCCCGGCTCTTTCATAAACCTCCGGGGCACAGGTGTCCACCTCGTCGGGCATTCCCGTCTCGGCCCTGTCGATCCGAAGAAATGCCCTCGGATGCTTCTCCACATAGGCCTTTGCCTCTTTTCTGGAAAACACATCATAGGGCAGCGCCGCCACTGCAGAAGCGAGCGCCGCCGGGGGTCTGAAGGCCCTGAAGGGTCTGATCACAGCCATATCAGACGATCCTCCTTACTCTGAACACGCCGGGGATCGTTTCCAGGCGTTTCACAAGCTCCTCGCCGGGATCCTGCTCCAGATCAAACATGGTATAGGCGAATTCCCCCTTGGATTTATTGGTCATATCCGTGATGTTGAAGCCCTCATCACCGAACACGGCCGTGAATTTCGTGATCATATTCGCGATATTTTTATGACAGATCGTGATCCTGGCCGCCTGGGCGCAGATCCCCATATCCACCTTCGGATAGTTCACGCTGTTTTTGATATTGCCGTTCTCCAGAAAATCCCGCAGCTCCAGCACGGCCATGTGCGCACAGTTATCCTCCGCTTCCTCCGTGGACGCCCCCAGATGGGGAAACGCGATCACGCCGGGCTTTCCGGCAGTGGTAGGATTCGGAAAATCCGTGACATAGGCCCGGACCTTACCGGCCTCGATCCCGTCCAGCACCGCATGCTCATCCACCAGCAGGTCTCTGGCGAAATTCAGGATCACGGTGCCCTTTTTCATCTGCGCCACGGCGTCCCTTCCGATCATTTCTCTGGTGGAATCCGTCAGCGGGACATGGATCGTGATGAAATCGCATTTCCTGAAGATCTCATCCACCTGGATCACATGCTTTACATCCCGGCTCAGGCTCCAGGCCGCATCCACGGAAAGATAGGGATCATAGCCATAGACCTCCATTCCGAAATGCCTGGCATTGTTTGCCACCTTGACCCCGATGGCGCCGAGTCCGATGATCCCCAGCCTTTTGCCCGCCAGCTCCGTGCCGGCAAACTTCTTCTTTGCCTTCTCCATGTCCTTGGAGATAGTCTCATCGTCCTTATTCTCCCTGACCCAGTTGGCGCCGCCCACGATATCCCTGGCAGCCAGCAGCATGCCGGCAAACACCAGCTCCTTCACGGCATTCGCATTGGCGCCGGGGGTGTTGAACACCACGACGCCCTGTCTGGCATAATCGTTTAACGGGATATTATTCACCCCTGCTCCCGCCCTGGCCACGGCCAGCACGGTCCGGGGAAGAGTCATCTCATGCATCACGGCAGAGCGTACCAGTACGCAGTCCGCGTCGTCCAGCTTGTCCGTCTTCTGATAATCCTCGGTAAAAATCTTTAATCCCACCGGTGAGATGGGATTCAAACAATGAAATTTCATGCCTGCTCCTCTTTAATTCTTCTTTTTCTCGAAATCCTCCATGAACTGCACCAGCTTTGCGACTCCCTCATACGGCATCGCGTTATAAATGCTGGCCCGCATCCCGCCTACGGTGCGGTGTCCCTTCAGATTTACAAAGCCGGCAGCCTTTGCCGCGGCCACAAATTCCTTATCCAGCTCATCGTTCCCGGTAATAAAGGGCACATTCATCAGCGAGCGATCCTTTTTTTCCACGGTGCCCTTAAAGAGCGTTGAGGAATCCAGAAAATCATAGAGGAGCTTAGCCTTCTTTTCGTTTCGATTCCGCATTTCCGCAAGGCCGCCCATTTTCTTCAGCCATTTAAACACCTTGCCGCAGATATAGATCGCGTAGCAGGGCGGCGTATTGTACAAAGACTCCGCATCCGCATGGATCTTATAGGTCAGCATCGTGGGCGTGCCGGGCAGCGGTGTCTCCGGGATCAGATCCTCTCTGATGATCACGATGGTCACGCCGGCCGGTCCGATGTTTTTCTGTACGCCGCCATAGACGAGGCCGTACTTTTCCACCTGCATCGGCTCTGATAAAAAGCAGGAGGAAACATCCGCCACCAGCTCTCTGCCCTTCGTATTCGGAAGGGTCCTGTATTTCGTCCCGTAAATCGTGTTGTTTTCACAGATATAGACATAGTCCATATCATCGGTGATCGGCAGATCCGAGCAATCCGGGATGTAGCTGAAGGTCTTATCCGCGGAGGAAGCCAGCTCCACTGCCTCGCCGTAAAGCTTCGCCTCGGAAAAGGCCTTTTTCGCCCACTGACCAGTCAGAATAAAGCCTGCTTTTTTATTCTTCATCAGGTTCATCGGGATCATGGCAAACTGCGTGCTGGCGCCCCCCTGGAGGAAAAGCACCTTATAGCGATCCGGGATCCCGGCCAATTCCCTTAAATCCTTTTCCGCTTCCTTAATGATCTGATCATACTCCTTGGAACGGTGGCTCATTTCCATCACGGACTGACCCGAGCCGCCGTAATCGAGCATTTCTTCAGCCGCCTCCTTTAACACCTCCTCCGGAAGCATCGCAGGTCCGGCAGAAAAATTATAGACTCTGGACATTTTTTCACTCCTCTTTTCTGATCAAACTGTAAAAAAACACGGGGCAGTCCCACGACCGGATACCCGCAGTCCTTATAGTATACTGCGGGAACGGCACTTTTTCAATTCCTCCCGCGGGGAAACAGGTTTCCTGAGATTCCCGTTCCGTGCTGACTGTGCATGCAGATTTATGCTATAATGAGTTGTTTATATCTTTTCAGCCGAAATGGATCTCAGGATATGGAGGAATGAAATGAATCAGGATATCGCAGAGGCCTCGCTCAGGCTTCACGAAATACTAAAGGGAAAGCTGGAGGTAAAATCCAAGGTCCCGATCCGCACCAAAGAGGATATGGGGCTGCTTTATACCCCCGGCGTGGCTGAACCCTGCCGGAAGATCGCAGCGGATCCGGAAAGCGTCTATCAGTATACCTGGAAGGGAAATACGATCGCCGTGGTCTCGGACGGCAGCGCGGTGCTGGGTCTCGGCAATATCGGCCCCCTGGCCGCGATGCCCGTGATGGAAGGGAAAGCCGCACTCTTTAAGGAATTTGCGGGGGTGAATGCGGTGCCCATCTGCCTGGACACACAGGATACGGAGGAGATCATCGAAACGGTCGTGAGACTGGCGCCCTCCTTCGGCGGGGTCAATCTGGAGGACATCAGCGCCCCCCGCTGCTTTGAGATCGAAGAAGCGCTGAAAAAAAGGCTGCATATCCCGATCTTCCATGATGATCAGCACGGCACGGCCATCGTGGTCCTGGCCGGGATCATCAACGCATTAAAGATCGTCAATAAAGATAAGGAAGAGTGCCGGGTGGTGATCAACGGAGCCGGGAGCGCGGGCATCGCGATCACAAAGCTTCTCCTCTCCTACGGCTTTAAGCATATCCTGATGCTGGACACCAAAGGGATACTGGCCGAAGGACGGGCAATGATGAATCCCGTGAAAACAGAGATCGCCAGGCTGACCAACCCCGAAGGCATCGGCGGCGGACTGGAAGACGCAATGAAGGGGGCAGATATTTTTATCGGCGTCTCCGCGCCGAACATCGTCACGGAGGAAATGGTCCGCTCCATGAACTGGGGCGCGATCCTTTTTGCCCTGTCCAATCCCACGCCGGAGATCATGCCGGATCTGGCGAAAAAAGCGGGTGCCACGGTAGTTGCAACCGGCCGTTCCGATTTCCCGAATCAGGTAAACAATGTGCTGGCCTTCCCCGGTATTTTCAGGGGAGCGCTGGAGGGCCGGGCGGAGCAGATCACGGAAGAGATGAAGCTGGCTGCCGCGCTCACCATTGCCGATCTGGTAACACCCGATCGTTTAAGCGCGGATTATATCATTCCCGACGCGGTGGATTCCCGCGTGGCCGAGGCCGTAAAACAGGCGGTCATGGAAAACATTCCGGAGAAAGCAAATGCCTGAATCCCAACTGACCCAGACGAAGCTCCTGATCCTGTATATGCTGGACCGGGTGGATTTTCCCCTGACCCAGGCCCAGATCAGTGATCTTCTGCTTACCCATGATTATACCGATTACCCCGAGCTGCGCCAGGCGCTGACCGAGCTGACCGATGCCGGCATGGTGCATGCCCAGAGCATGCATAACCGCACCCATATTTCCCTGACGGAGGACGGACTGGATACCCTGCACTATTTTGAAAGCCGGATCCCGGAAGAGGCAAAGCTTGATATCAAGCGTTATCTTACGGACAATAAATTCGCCCTGAAGGATGCGGTCTCCATCCTTTCCGACTATTACCGGGATCAGGAGGGTTCCTATCAGGCAAGGCTCATTGCAAAAGATAACGGCATGCCTTTGATCGAGCTGACCCTCTCCGTCCCCGACGAGGAAATGGCCGCCCATGTCTGTGATGTCTGGCAGAAAAAAAATCAGGATATTTACCAGTATGTGGTAAATACCCTGTTTTAACTTTTGGATTTTATTCTGTTTTGGTTTTTTTCTTTACTTTAATCGACGATTCGAAGCCCAGCTCTCCAGGATGATAAAATCGTCTGTTTTTTATCTGATCCGGCAGATACTGCTGCTCCACATAATGTCCCGGGAAATCGTGCGCGTACTTATACCCCACACCGATCCCCATGTCCCGCTCTCCCTGATAATTCGCATTTCTTAAATGTGGAGGCACGGGCAGATTTCCCGAGGACTGCACCTCCCGCATCGCCTCTCCCACCGCCATATAAGAAGCATTTGATTTCGGAGCGGTCGCTATGTAAATTGCCGCCTCGGACAGAATGATCCTGGCTTCCGGCATGCCCACCCGCTCCACAGCCTGCGCAGCGCTGACCGCGATATTTAATGCATTCGGATCCGCCAGCCCCACATCCTCCGCAGCACAGATCATGATCCTTCTTGCGATGAAATTGATATCCTCTCCCGCGGAAAGCATCCTGGCCAGATAATAGGCGACGGCATCCGGATCGGAGCCCCGCATGCTCTTGATAAAGGCGGAGATCACATTATAATGATTCTCCCCCTGCTTATCAAACAACAACACTCGCTGTTGAATGCACTCCGCCGCGACTTCGGCCGTGATCCTGATCTTCCCGTCCTCTCCGGGAGATGTGGTAAGCACCGCCAGCTCCAGCGCGTTCAGGGCATGTCTGGCATCTCCCCCGGACATCTTCGCGAGGAACTCCTCCGCCTCCTCCTCCAGCGCCGCGTGCCAGGCGCCAAGGCCTTTTTCCTCATCGGTGACGGCCCGCTTCAGCAGGGTTTTGATCTCCTCCTCCGTCAGGGGCTTTAATTCAAATACCATGGATCTGGAGATCAAAGCGGAATTTACTTCATAAAAGGGGTTTTCCGTGGTCGCGCCGATGAGGATCAGCGTCCCATCCTCCACAAAGGGGAGCAGATAGTCCTGCTGGGCTTTGTTGAAG
>ODAI011368678.1_pt1 | contig 14103 bp, 12 predicted proteins | sample 1539321 | NCBI WGS metagenome assembly ODAI01 (sample SAMN02144231, study PRJEB22623) | gut metagenome | biome: sheep rumen | host: Ovis aries | place: New Zealand
AGATGGTCTCCTGTCGCCATTCCCGTATGTCCTACAAATCCTATTATAGCACCTTTTTTTACAAAATCATACTGATTTATGCAAATTCTTGATAAATGTGCATAAACACTGGTCATTTTACCCGTATCGTGGCTCAAAATGATGTAATTTCCAAAGGTTGGATCCTTTTCAATACAGAAGGCTGCATTTCCGTCTTTTACAGCATAAACAGGTGTTCCTTCTGCAGCGGCCAGGTCTATACCGTTATGGTTTTTCCATTCTCCGTTAACCGGATTTTTTCTCTTTCCAAACTCAGACGAAATCCAGAAAGTCCCTTTTGCAAGCGGCAGTCCAAGGTAAGAATCAAGAAAATAAAATCGTTCTGTGGAAGAAAAGCGTTTTCCTACAAGAAAGATATATTCTTCGCCATCGATATTAAAATAATAATCTTTGTCGGTAAGGATAGTGTCTGCATAATGTTCGCGCAAAAGGATTTCCAGGGCATTTGCATTTTTGTCGGCATAGCGTTTTATAAAAAGTCCCGAAGCTGTGGGTAGTATGATTTTCTGATTTATAAGGTCGTCAGTTGGACTTCTGATTTTGTTTAGAGTTGCAATTGTGTCATATGAAATGTTGCAGCGAGAGGCCAGTTGAAGAAGCGGTGAATCGCTCCAGTGGAAGTCTTCTTCATCGGCTTCGGTAAAAGTGTGAACAAAAAAAATCAGTTCCGGTTTTCTTTTTGCAAAAATCTCTATGTAGTTGTCTTCTACAATTTTGTTGTATTCCTTAAAAACAGGATTATCTTTTGCAGTCCTAAGTCTTTGAAGCTGGGGCAGCTTATCTTTTTGAATAGGAATTGAAGGTGGAGAATCTGATTCCTGGGAAAAAAGAAAGAATTGAGGAAGTGAAGATAATAAAATGAAAATTACAAGTGAAAGAATCTTTCTTGACAGATTCATCATCATTTCCTTTTTTTAGAAAGGATTTTCTGAATTATAAAATAAAGAATAAAAGCAGCTAAAAGAATAAGCACCACTGCAGTATAAATGCGTGGTGCCGATGTAGAGAATTTCCATAAAGGAAACACGAGGACAACTGTTGCTGCAACGCAAGCAGCAATCAACAGCAGAATTCTAAGAAATACAATGAATTTGCCCTTTGCCCGCATGATTTCCTTCCAAAGAAAATTATAAATTATTCTTCAACGATAGCGTCTGCAGGACAATCTGCAACACAAGTGCCGCAAGAAATACATTTATCCTGATCAATTACGCGAGCATCGTCTTTTTCTGCAATAGCTCCAACCGGACAGTCCGGCTCGCAAGCTCCACAATTTACACAAGCATCAGTAATTTTGAACATATAGTTCTCCTATAAAATAATATGTTAAAATAATACATTATCTATCCCGATTTCGCAATAGTTTTCTGTTCCGATATAAAATCTAATGGATTATAAAAAACGCTCCCGCAGAAAAAAGAATTTTGCTCCACTAAACGAGGGGGACGTTCCGCAAAATTCTTTTTTCTGCTCCGCGTTTTTTATAATCCATAACTTTTATAATTCATAAACTTTTATCAATCTTGAATTTTGAAATGGCATATAGTATTATATCCCCATGACCAAAGAAGAAGTTGCATCATATATTGACCATACTCTTTTAGCTCCGGATGCAGGAGTAAAGCAGATTGCTCAGCTTTGCAGCGAAGCAATTAAATTCAAGTTTAAATCTGTTTGTGTAAACCCGGTTTATATTTCGTATGCAGTTTTTGCTCTTGCTCAGTCAGATGTAAAGGTTTGTACTGTAATAGGTTTTCCTTTTGGTGCTTCTAATCCGGAAGTAAAAGCCTTTGAAGCTTGTGATGCAATCCGTAACGGTGCTGATGAAGTTGATATGGTAATTAATATTGGTGCTGCAATCGATGGCCGTATTTCTCTTGTAGGCAGCGACATTGCAATTGTTGTAAAGGCTGCCCGCGAAGAAGCCGCTAAGCTTGGACGTACAGTTGTAATCAAAGCCATAATGGAAACCTGCTTCCTTGATGATGAAACATTAAAACTTTGCTGTCAGACTGCAAAAAGGGCAGGGGCTGATTTTGTAAAAACTTCAACCGGTTTTGCTTCTCCAAAGGGGCTTGAAGGTCAGCAGCTTCCAAACGGAGCAAGTGCATTCCATGTTAAACTTATGCGTAAAGCTGTAGGAAAAGATATGGGGGTTAAGGCTTCCGGAGGAATCCGCAACGCAAAGACTTTTATAGAAATGCTCGAAGCCGGTGCAAACAGAATCGGAACTTCCAGCGGTGTTCATATTGTAGAAAACTGGGATGAAAACGAAGTAGTTAAGCTTCCAAAATATTAATCGGATTTTACAGGCTTTCCCAGATTATTTTATTATCAATAACCTTTCCCTTGATCTGTTTATTTTCTCTTAATGCCGAAAGATGTGATTTTATTGTTGCGCTTACAAGATTGTACTGGCCAAAACCCATTGAAATATTATTCTGTTTTGCAACCTGAGTTATAAGCTCCTCTGTAGAAAGTGGCTGCTTTTTGAGTGCATTTAAAATTGCCTGCCTTGTGGAATAAATTGCAATTGTGCAAAGCTCCGCAGTTTCATTTAAATCATCAGTTATGAATTTTCCGTGAGAAGGAATGCAGTATTTAAGATTTTCTATATTGCAGATTTTTTCAAGGGTTTGCTCACACTTGTCCGGCTGAATCATAAATTGAATCCAGTATTTACCAAGCTCTTCACGGTTCGAAATAGCATCTCCTGCAAATAAAACTTTTTCCCCGTCTGGCCTTGTGAGCAGAAATCCTGTGTCTCCAAAATAATGTCCGGGAAGCTCAAGAAAAGTCATTTTGTATTTTTTGCCGTCAGCTGTGTTAATTGTTTTTGTTTTTGAAAAATCAATCAGTTTTGTATGCAATACAGGGGCAGGGGTGTATAAAGAATTTCTGAATTCCTTTGGCGGAAAGCCACCCCATAAAACTGCACTTTGCATAAAAGGATTTTCAAGAATGCCTCTTTCTGCTGCAGAAAGGTAAATCTGACAGCCTGTTTTAATTTGAAAAAATGCATCGGCTCCTGTGTGATCTGCATGAGCGTGAGTATTGTAAATTGCTTTTATTGTGTATTTTCTGTTCGGAGCAGAGGAGGTAAGTGGTCCAAACTTATTTTCAAGAACCTCAAAAACCTGGGCGCCCTGTTCTTCGGTACGCCCTGTATCGATGAGGTAGATTTTTGATTTTTTTGAATCTGTTATAACACCGACATTAGTTATTCCAGAAATAACGTATATTCCTGGAATAAGCTCTGTCATTGTGCCGGCTTTATTCTTGCGCGGCAGGCTCATAGAAAGTCTCCTGAACCTTTGGCTTAGATTTTTGCCTTCTGAATATCTTTTACCAGGTAAACATATTCATGCTCGTTGATTTCAAAGTTGAATTCTTCGCCAACCTTTTTATCCATAACAGCATTTCCGAATGGAGACATGTAAGAAATGATGTTGTTGTCAGGATCAGATTCCCATGGTCCAAGAATTGTATATACTTCGTCTTCGTTTGTTTCTTTGTTTGTAAGAGTAACAACTGTAGCAAAAGAAACAACTGCTGTTGTGCTTGTTGTTGGGTCGAATACTGTTGCGCGGTTGAGCTCTTCCTGAAGCTTTGAAAGAGAAAGGTTGAGCATGTGCTGCTTTTCCTTTGCAGATTTGTATTCTGCGTTTTCTTTCAAGTCTCCCTTTTCGCGGGCTTCGGCAATATCCTTTGCATTCTGTGGAATTTCGATATTCATGATGCGGTCTGCTTCTGCCCTCTTTTCTTCGAGCATCTTTGCTGTAACAATCATTCCCTTTGGCTGAACAGTCTTTTCTTCAGATACACGGAACTTGAAGTCTGGATATTTTTCAAGAATCTTACTTCTGGTCTGTGCCTTGTAGTTAGGGTCAATGTCTGCAATATCATCAATAAGTGTGTAGAGCTTTTTAACAGTCTCTTCATCATTTTCTGCAAGATATTTGAAGAGCGATTCATCGTTGAATAAAAGCACAGAAGCGTTTTTGTTGAGCTTCTTGTTTTCTGTTGTATTTACGTGGTTGTTAATCTCGCGGAATGTAAGTTCAATGATGTTGATGAGTGTAATAAGCTGCTTTTCGTAAGAAACACCTGCGTTCTTATACCATTCTTTTTCCTGGCAGTTCTTAAAGAGGTAAATAACTGCTTCTCTGTAGTCTTTAGACTGTTCAAAGGCTGTACGTACAAATTTCTGAACATCAGCTTCGAAACCACCTTTAATAAGGTCATTCAAAAGCTTTTCATCAAGAACTGTCGGGAAGAGCTTGATATACTGAACGTTCCAGTCTGGAAGCATCTTAATGCATTCAAGGAAATCATCTTTAAGAGTTGTGTTCTTTGAATCTTTAAGCAGTTCATAAACTTCTCTTGGACTTGGATCAATAAGTCTGTTGTAAAGATCAGCAAAAGTTTCTTTAACAGGGAAGAGGAACTGTCTGTCAATTCCGCTTAATTTTCTTACAAGAAGGTATGATGCAATAACAAGTTCATCAACCTTTTTAATATTCTTAAGATAGCCTGTGAAGTATGAGTACATTTCAGAGAAGAGATCGCTTGAATTGTCTGTAAGGTCGCTGTTGAAGAACTTCATAAGAATTTCAATACGTGCAAAGAACAATTTCTGAGCCTTGAATTCGTTAGAAAGTTTTTCTTCAGGGCTGATTTCGTGTTCGCGGACAATGTACTGGTTGATATCATTAGGATTTACACCAAACTCTGCATCTGTTTCAAGAATCTTTTTAGCAGCAGTATTCCATGATGTCCATTCTCCTGTTGTAAGAATTACAGGAACAAGTTCTGCCTTGATTCTCTTAAAGTCGCAGCTGTTGTTAAAGCTCTGAATGATTGTTTTGAGAGCCCATTTTTTGTCATCCTTAACTTTTTTAGCAAGCTCGTCTTTCTTCATTGTTGCTTTAAGAACCCAGATGTGTTCCTTTGAAAGTGGCTTAAGTGCAGAAACTGCCATTTTAAGAGACATTTCATGAATACCGCCGGTTTTTCCAAAGTTGATTGTGAGCATATCTTTTTCGAGCTTGCGGATAATACCAACACCCCAGTTGCGGTGGAAAACAAAGCTTCCCTTGTCAAAAGCAATATGTTTTTCAAAGTCGTTTATTGCTTCGAATACGTTGCGGTAGCTCTGTGTAAGGTTAGAAGATTTAATATAGTCTTCGAGATGACTGTGAGAAGCGTATTTTCCTCTGTAACAGTCTGTAATTTCTTTACGTGCCCAGGTATCTTTTGGTTCAACTTCAAGATTCTGCTTGAGAATCGAAATTGCTGTGTCCCAGTAAGAAGGTGTAGAAGGAGCGTTGTCTTTGTACCAGTTGTAAAGCTCCTGCATGAGGGTAGTAGTCTTTAATTCTCCAAATGCCTTAGAGATTTTTCTGCGCAGAAGCTGGAAGAATTCAATTTCTTCAGGGATTTCTGAAACAAGAACAGACCATACTTCTTTACAGGCATTATAGTTTCCGATATTGATGTAGCGGAGAATTGCTTTTTTGTAGTAATCGATTGAAAGATCCTTGTCTGAATCTGCAAAATGTTCTGCAAGAAGCTTTGCAATGTCTGCTTCCTGGAAATCAATCTTTACAATCTGAGTGTAAAGATCCCAGGCTTTAGGATTGTCTTCTGCCATGTAAGTGTCGGCAAGAGTACGCAATGCAAACTTGTTATTAGGAGCGTCTTCGAGGATGCTTTCACAAAGACTTGTTACGATTGCTTCCTTGTGGTTCTTCTGGAAAATGTCTACAAGGGTTTCTAAGGAGTTGTTGTCAATAATTCCTTTCTGGAGCGAGAAAATACCCGAAAGATAAAGAGCAATAATACTGTCCTTTGAATGTGAAAGATGTTCTTCACAAACTTCAAGAATTTCATCTACGCAATTTTCATTTCTTGCTTTTTCTACAATGTCTGCAAGATCTTTAAGATTGTTCTGTGTGTAACCGCTGATGGTTGCTCTTGTCCAAGTTTCTTCTTTGAGCATATCCTGTACGCTCTGAACCAAAGTGTCTGCCATATTTATACTCCTGTGTAACCCTTTTACGGGTGATGATTACTTTACATACGCCTCGTATATAGACGGATCCAAAATCTTTATCTTAAGCAAAACCTCACTGACCTGAGATGCGTTTTCATGTGTAAGCACATATTGGTCAATAAGCCAAAAATAATCATTAAGCAGCTGTGGGACAAGAACGTCTGTGTTGCAGGAAGGATCTTTGTATTCGTTTTCCTTTGCATAGATTTCCTGTTTTAATCTGCCTACTTCCTGTGAATTAAGCTCTCTCTTTATATTAAAAATGCCGCACAAAACACCGTAAACAGGTATCCACTGCTTAAACGACCTTCCGGTGTGGCCTTTTTGTTCTGTTTTCTCAATAAGACACTTGATGAGTTCTGAATCAAGAAACTCTGTGTCTATACTGTCTGCATCTATAAAAAATGCTTCTCTAAAAAAAAGTTTGCCGTATCTGTCTTCGCCGCAAAGCGAGTAACAGTCTGCAAGCTCTGCAAGAACCGATGCTGTTTTTGGACGAAGCTGATTTGCTTCAGAAAGACAGGTCCTTGCATTTTCATAGTCACCAAGCTTTTTATAACAGATTCCTGCATTTTTGTAGATTTCTGAACGATGAAATACATCTTTTTCATCCATCTGCTTAGTGTAAAATTCGAGTGCCGAAGAAAAATATCCTTTTTGAACGCTAAATCTTGCAGGCTCGTAAACAAACTTTTCTCTTGAAAGAAATTCTGTAAGCGATTTCCATTCTGCAAGCAGTCTCTGGCCTTTTTCGTATGGATTTGAGATAGCATCAAGTCTTATAATGCTTTCTCCCCAGAATGTGCAGCATCTGTCTGTGTAGATTAACTCTTCACAGCCCAGCTCCTGTTCGTACAAAGGTTTTAACGCCTTTCGTGCATTCACAAGATCTGCCTTTTCAAGGTAGAGAAGAACTTCTTTTAAACCTTTCTCTGTCTCAACTTCCATGGCACGTAAGTGCCAAAAAGGCACCTTATTAAAATATATATGAGTTTGGAATTTTAATCAATAAAGATTATGTGAATTTAGGAAAAATGGAACAAGATTTATACACCTATTATGTTAATCTGTCAAGCATTATTTTTTTATTTTTTTTGAGATTCTAATGTGATTTCAAACAAGGCTCCGTTTGGGACGGCATTTCCGGCTGTGATTTGGGCTCCAATGGCAGAACAGAGTGTTTTTGCTATTGAAAGACCAAGTCCGGAACCGCCTGCTGTCCTTATATGGGCTTCATCTGCCCGGTAAAAGCGTTCAAATACATGGGGAAGGGCTTCTTCAGAAATGCCGGGTCCGTTATCCTCTTCCCGTATGATTATAAAACCATTCTTTTTTATAAAAGAAAGCTTGATTGCGCACTTGTCTCCGGCAAACTTTATACTGTTTGAAATGAGTATTGTAAGTATCTGGTGCAGCATTTCGGGGTCTGTGTATAAAACAGAATCAGACTCTTTTTCATTAATGTCGCCGCTGCCTATTGAAATATCAAAACTTACCTGAGCTGCTATTGACTGGGTTTCATTGCGAATCCGTTCAAATACTTCGCCTATACTAATCTTGCTGATCTGTGGTGATATGCGCCCGCTTTCGATTCTAGAAATCTGCAGAAGATTTTCAATAATTGTGTGCATGGACTTTGATTCATCTTTTATTGCCATCAAAGATTTTTCCAGTTGAAGAGGATCTTCTTTGCCCCAGCGTAAAAGCAGGTTTGCCTGACCCGAAATTACTGTAAGGGGTGTATTGAGCTCATGGGCAACATCATTTGAAAATTGTCTTTCCCTGTCAAAATCTGCTTTGATTCTCATAAAAAGACTGTTAAAAGTTTTAGAAAGTTCATCTATTTCGTCCTGTCTCTTGCTTACAGGCAGTATCATATCGAGATTTTCTGTTGTAAGGTTTTGTGCCGATTTTGTAATTTTGACTACCGGATTAATTGTGTTTTTTGTAATAAAAAGCGACAGGAGAAAAGAAATAAAAAGAATCGGTACAATCATTAAAAGCAGGGTAAGGGGAAGTTTTTTCAAAATCATGGAAAAACTGTTGTTTTCAATATTTTCTGCAACGGCAAAAACCAGATTTTCATGCCTGGTGGAATAATAAAGAATATCAAGGTCGCCGTCAAAAAAGAAATCCTTCTGATAGTATCTTTTTGCTTTTCCTTTAGTGTCGCTCAGCAGAGGAAGAAAGGGGTCATTTGTTGCAATTACTTCTTGAGTTTCTGAATTATAGATAATATATGTTATAAAATAGGGAATGTCCGGTGTTAGAGTCACACTTTCCTTCTTGAAATTCTCATTGTCCCGGCTAAAAGCTAAAAATACCTGATCCTCTGCATTTTTCAGGTTTTGAAACTGTGTCATTCTTACCATTGTCCGTAGGAAAAACAGTACCCCCAGTGAAAGAAAAATGACTGCAAGTGATAGAATGAACATAAACCTTAGAGAAAGTCTTACTGAAAATGATTTGATTATTTTATTTCTCATCAGTTCTTCCTTGAAAATCAGTCGAGCATATAACCTGAGCCGCGGACAGTCTTGATATATTCAGTTTTTGTACAGTCAGAAAACTTTGAGCGCAGGTAGCCTACGTATACGTCTACGGTATTTTCCTCAATAAAGTGCCCCTTGCCCCAGATGCTGTCTATAATTTGTGAGCGTGAAAGAACTTTTCCGTGATTTTCTACAAGTAAGCGTAATAGTAAAAACTCTGTTTTCGAAACCGGAATTTCACCGCTGTCTTCAAGTGTAAAAGTCATTCTGTCAAGATTCAGGGTAAGGGCTTTATAAACTAAGGTGTCGCTCTTTGGCTGGGCAAAACTTATGCGGCGGAAAAGAGCATTTATTCTTGCCAGCAGCTCCTCAATCTCAAAAGGTTTGGGAATATAATCATCGGCTCCAAGGTTTAACCCGTTTATTTTGTCGATAGTTTCTCCTCTTGCTGTTTCTAATATCACCGGTACTGTGGATACTGCTCTTATGCGGCGAAGGACTTCAAGTCCGTTTAGTTCGGGAAGCATTATATCAAGTAAAATTAAATCTGGTTTTTCACTTTCGAATTTTTCAAGAGCTTGTCTACCTGTTTCTGCAAGGCATGTATCATAACCTTCGTGTTTCAGTTCCGGTATGATAAAATCAGAGATTCCTTTATCATCTTCTACAACAAGAATCTTCATTATTCCTTTTCCTCTTGTATTTCTAACGAAAGATTTACTGGGCTTATAAGTCTTCCGTCGAAGGACCTTATTTTTTGTAAAGCAAGCTCACAAAAATTGCTTTGAACTTCTGCTTCAAATTTGATTGTATCACCCTTTTTGTTAAATGCAAATTTTGTACTTTTTGGAAGTTCCTCGCCATTGATTGTTATACAGGTGTTTTTTACAGAGCGGGGATTAATGCTTTGATTAAAAATTATTTCAAGCTCAACTTTGTCAAAACTTACTCTTGAAGCTTTTGTCTGTGTTATGCTTAAAGGTATATCCTGTTGTGCTGTACGCATCCCCCTGTAATACATCATGCTGTCGGGATTTTTAGGAGAGGGAGGGGCTGGTGGTGGATTTTTTGATGGAGGTGGACCTGGGGGAGGCGGATTTCCTTCCGGACCTTTGGGACCCGTAACAGGACCTGTACCGGGAGCAGGCCCCGGTGCAGCTGCTAATGCTACCATAAAAAGAGAAACTGTTATTATAAAAACAAATCTTTTAAAAAGACTCATAATCAAATTATACGTCATAAGGCAAAAAAATAAATGAGAAAACTGTAAGTTTTTTCTAAGAGTTTTCTTAGAATTCTCTTAAACTCATTTCAAGATTTACCAAAGCAGAAGGTGTAAAGTTAGAGCGTAACGCAGGAATCAAAGTACAAGTCCTGCAGGAGGTCTTTATGAATAATATCAATCTTATTAAAAAAATGATTCCATATTTTGTGGGTGCGCTTTGTATATCTGTCTCTTTATTGCTTGCGGGCTGTAACGGCGATTATTTTAATAACAATAATGACACTTATACAGAAGGCGAATATTTTGTAAATGAAACAGCCCAAAACTATTCATATTCAGGTTCTGCCCCGGCAACTTGCGTGATAGAAGAAGATTTATATGAAAACTTTGAAGCAGACGGAACTGTTTCTATAAGCTTTAACGATAATTCCTGGGAGACTTCTTTTGAAGGCCTTATTTCAGAATCTGATGTCAGCATAAATGCAGTAGAAAACTCTGCAGAAGATGAAAGTGCTGCCGGACTTGAAATTCAATACAAAGGAACATGCAAGCTTAAGTATATTCTTTCTGGAAATTTCACAGGAACTGTATTTATTAAAAATAAAAAAGCTGATGCTGCACTTGTGCTTAATAATCTTAATATTACAAGCTCTGATGGCGCTGGACCTGCCTTAAGATTCAGTTCAGAAAAACGCACCTTTATTGTTGTCCCTGAAAATACAATTAATACACTTACAGATACACGTGTCCTTAATCAGACTAATGATATTTATGATGACAAAAAGGGTTCTGTTTATTCAAAGGGAGCCCTGATTTTTACAGGTGAAACTTCTGATTCTAAGGGTGGTAGTCTTTCTGTCGTAAATAAAGGCTATAAACATGCAGTTTATTCTAAGGATTATATAAGAATTGCAGATGTAACTTTAAATGTACTTGTAGAAGGCACTACGGGGCGCGACTGTCTGCGAAGTTTGAATGGAGTTATTATTGATGGTGGTACAATTTCGCTTACAGGAAAAGGCTCTGTTACAGATGATGAAAGTACCGGAATTAAAGTCGAAGGTGAAGATGCAGATGAAGACGACATGACTCTTGAATATACTGCTGGCGCTGGCTTTGTAATTATCAATGGCGGAAGTATTAAAATAAATACTGTTGCAAAAGGAATTACAGCCCACTGGAAAGCTTCTGAAAGTGTGATAGGCAATGCTCAATATACTCAAAATGCTGATAATTCTCTGCTTTGTGCTTCTTTCTTAAAAGATTCTGCTTATTCTCTTCCAAATCCATATGTGGAAATAAACGGAGGAAGCATTAACATAACAACCACAGGTACTCCTTATGAAAATCACACAACAGGAGAAAAATGCTCTCCGGAAGGAATTGAAGCAAAAGCAAATCTTACTCTTAATGCCGGAGAAATTACTTTGAACTGTACAGATGATGCAATTAATGCCGGTGGAAACGTAATAATTAATGGTGGTGCTCTTTATGCTTATAGTTCCCAGAATGATGCCATTGACGCAAACGGCTCTGCCGGAATTACAATCAACGGTGGAATAATTGTTGCTATAGGAGTAAAAGATCCGGAATGTGCTTTTGACTGTGACAACAATCCTGTAAAAATTAACGGAGGACTTCTTGTAGGACTTGGAACAAATAATTACAGTGCACCTTCTGGCTGTTCACAAAGTACTGTAGTTCTTTCGAATCAATATTATGGTTCTTCGCGTAATACCATGGCCCTTTTAGATGCAGATGATAATCCTGTATTTGTATACACACTGCCTTCCAGCTCCGGTTCAGTTATGATTTTATCTTCGCCTCAAATAAAGCAGGGGACTTCTTATACTGTAAGAACAGGACTTGCTGTAAGCGGTGGAACTGTATATAAGGGACTTTATACAAGTCTTCCGGAAATAGAGGATATGGGTAGCGAAACAGATGAATTTTCTATTTCTTCAGCAAGCTATATCTATACCAATTCTTCTGGTCAAAACTTTGGTCCAAACGAAGGAAATCGTCCAGAATTTCCAGGAAGAATGTAATAAAGAATAATCAGCAGGGGGAGCCTGAATCCCCCTCTAAAAGCTTCAATCTTATTTAAACATTGTAAAATTCCCAAATTTCCACTATAATATACTCCAAATGAAAACACCAATTTTAGCACCATCGTTATTGTCTGCAGATTTTTCGAATCTGGAAAAGGCAATAAAACAAATAGAAGAAAATAAAGGTTCGGCTGTTCATATCGATGTTATGGACGGTCAGTTTGTGCCGGAAATCACTTATGGGCAGCCGGTTGTTCGTTCAATCAGAAAACTTACAAAGCTTCCTTTTGATGTTCATCTTATGACAGAAAATCCTGAACGTCAGATAGAGCTTTTTGCCGATGCCGGCGCAGACTGGATTACTTTTCATCTGGAAGCAAGTCCTCATACACATAGGCTTATTCAGCTTATTCACGAAAAGGGAAAAAAGGCCGGGGTTGCAATTTGTCCTGCAACTCCTATAGATGCATTGTCGGAAATTCTCGAATGTGCCGATATTATATTAGTGATGACTGTTAATCCCGGATGGGGTGGACAGAAGCTCATTCCTTCCTGTGTAGCCAAAATTGCGGCTCTTAAAAAGGTTAGGGAAGAGAAAAAATACAATTATCTTATTTCCTGCGACGGCGGTATCAACAGCGAAACTCTTGCTGATGTCCTTAATGCTGGAGTTGATATTGTAGTTTCGGGCTCAAGCTTTTTTACAGGAAAGCTGGACTGGAAATACTGAGAGGTGTTGTTTTGAAAAAACTACTTGGAATTATATTTGCAGCAGCGCTTTTTTGCGGGGCATCGGGCTTTCTTTTTGCCAGCGATGCTTCTTCTGCTGCATATCTCGAAGCTTGTAAGGCTTTTTCCCGCGGAGAATGGGAATCGGCAGAGCTCCTTTTGCGAAAGGCTGTAGCTTATCCTCAGAATAATAATGCAGATACAAATTATATGCTTATCACTGCCGAAATTTATGCAGACGATTCAATCAGGGCATTAAAAGATACAGAAGCCTTCCTGCATAATTATCCGGGTTCAATTTATACTCCACGCATTCAGTATATGCGGGGAAAGCTTTTGTATAATACCGGCGACTACGAAAAAGCAATTATCATTTTAAGCGATTTTTGTCATCAGTATGAATCAAGCGAACTTTATCCTTCTGCCTTGTTCTATATTGCAGAGTCCCTTTATGCCGGCTACAAATATGATGAAGCAGAAACTCTTTACGAAAGAATTATCACACAGTATCCGCAAAGTGATAAGGTTTCTGCCTCTCAGTTCAGAATGGAAAGCATTGCCCAGCGTTCACGTGAAGAAAAACTTCTTTATCTTTTAAAACAGACTGGCGAAGAATATCTTGCTGCAAAAGAAGATTACGAAAAACAGCTCAGACTTTACAATTCTGAGGCAATCAATACAACAAGAGAGCGTCTGGTAGATTCTCAGCGAAAAAATCAGGAGCTTGAAGAGCAGATCCGCGACCTTGAAAATCAGATTGCAGAACTCAAAGCAGAACAGGAAGCACGTTCGGATGAAGAACAGGCAGTTATTGTTGCTGCAAAAAAAGAGGATGTGTTTACAGAAACAAGTTCTACTGAAGAAGATTTGAAACTTTTGAAACAAAAAGCCCGTCTTGTTCAATGGATGATTGATGGAGGTAACCAGAATGATGCGAAATAAATTATTTACAGGCCTTGTTGCTGCTGCACTTTTATTCCTCTTTGCTGCTTGTGCCTCTAATGATGACGGTGTAAAAGAGGTTGTTTTTGATGCTGCAGACACCGATCTTGCTGAAACTGTTGAAACCGAAGAAGAACAGGAAGTTACCGAAGTTAATGCTGTTGTCGTAGAAACAGAAGAACAGTCTTCTTTCCTTGTTGAAGCAACAGCTCCTGCCGGAAGGGAAGGTAAAAAGAATTATACAGGCTGGGGTGCTACATCAATTCGTCCTGTTTCAAATATTGTTGGAAATATAAAGCTTACAGCCCGCCCAAAGCAGGGAACATTTTCAATTTCTGTTCTCAATTCAGAAGAAAAAGCAATTCCTGTTCTTTCAACAGCAAATGAATATACAACTACATCCTTCTACCTGCGTGCGGGTAAGAAAATCGTAAAGCTTTGTGATGATTCTGGAGTAGTTTCTGCTGCTAAAAAGACTGCTAAAGGCTTAAAGCTGCGATACACAATAGAAAAAGTTGCTGTTGTAATAATTGATTTTGAATGTATTTCTACAAAAGAAGGATATGCCGA
>ODAI013635376.1_pt1 | contig 14103 bp, 14 predicted proteins | sample 1539321 | NCBI WGS metagenome assembly ODAI01 (sample SAMN02144231, study PRJEB22623) | gut metagenome | biome: sheep rumen | host: Ovis aries | place: New Zealand
TCTAATATATGAATTCCTAATGTTGTTTTTCCATGATGATGATATTTATCTGTTAATCTAATTTGAAATTCAGGATGATTAAGAATATCTTTAATTATATTAATTATTTCTTCAATTTCATCATTATTTAAATTATTATTTCTTAAAAAAAGTTTTAAATCATTTATACTCATTTAAAACTTCATCTCCTTGCTTAAAAACTATACTGCTGTATATCCACCATCAATAGTTAAAATAGTACCAGTTACATAACTTGCTTCATCACTTGCTAAAAATATAGCCCCACCATTAAGTTCACCAGTATGACCATATCTACCAAGTGGTACAGTTCTTTTCATATATTCAGTAAACTCAGGAGTTTTTAAAACTGCTTCAGTTAATTCAGTTTCAAAATATCCAGGACATATCGCATTACAAGTAATATTATATTTAGCAAGCTCTGCAGCAACCGCCCTCGTAAAATTAACAACTCCTCCCTTAGAAGAATGATAAGCAATAGTTCCCATAGCCGTATTACCAACAAGACCATACATAGAAGCTATATTAATAATCCTACCATAATTATTCCTTTTCATTATATTTCCAAAAGCTCTAGTCATTTTAAAGACTGAAGTCTGATCAGTAGCTATAGTAAAATCCCACTCATCATCAGTCATATCAAGAACCCCAGCATCCTTAGATGACCCAGCACAGTTTACTAAAATAGTAACCTTTCCAAATTCTTCTTCAGCTTTTTTAGCTGCATTTTCTATATCAGAAGTATTTGTTACATCACACTTTATAGGAAGCACTTTAACTTTTCCTTCAAGCTCTTTTTTAAGTTCTAATAATCTCTCTTCTCTTCTAGCAAGAATTACTAAGTCAGCTCCTCTTTCAGCAAAAGCTCTTGCCATCTGTCTTCCAAGACCTGAAGAAGCCCCAGTAATAACTGCAACATCACCTTTTAAATCAAACATTTCTATTCCTCCTCATTAATATATTTAATAGCCTCATTTGCCGCTACAGCCCCATCAGAAGTAGCAGTAACAAGCTGCCTTAAATCTTTTTTTCTAGCATCTCCTGCTACAAAAATACCAGAAACATTAGTATGACAATCTTCAGAAGAATCTATATAGCCATTATCATCAAGATCAATTAACTTTCTAAAATTTTCATTTTCTGGTATCTTACCAATAGCAACAAAAAGTCCAGACACCTCTATCTCTTTATCATCATTAACTATAATTTTTTCTAATTTTTCATTTCCTACTAGCTTAGTTACATTACTATTAAGTATAAATTCTATATTACCCTTTTTCTTAAGAAGATTCAAAGTAGACTCTTCACCTCTAAATTCTTCTCTTCTATGAATTAAATAAACCTTAGAAGCTATATCACTTAAATAAAGAGCATCCTCGAGTGCAGTATTACCACCACCAACTACAGCTACTATTTTACCTTTATAAAAATTTCCATCACAAGTAGCGCAGTAAGAAATACCCCTTCCAGTAAGCTCCTCTTCCAAAGGAAGGCCAAGCTTTCTATTCTCACATCCAGTTGCAATAATAACGCACTTGCACTCATACTCTTCCTTAGAAGTAACTACCTTTTTTAAAGAGCCATCCTTAATTTCTAAAACCTTCTCAAACTTTATATCTGCTCCTAAATCCTTAGCTTGATTATACAAATTAGTCGCAAAATCAAACCCAGAAACACCCGGCATAGCAGGATAGTTTTCAATAGATAAAGTATTTATTATCTGCCCGCCATAACTTAAAGCTTCAAGTACTAAAACACTCTTCATAGCCCTTCTAGCATATATAGCCGAAGTAAGACCAGCAGGACCAGCACCAACAATTATAATATCGTACATTTCTATTCCTCTATAAACTCTTCAAGTTTCTCTCTAGGAATTAATCCAACACTTCTCTTAACTTCCTTACCATCTTTAAATAAAATCAAACAAGGAATAGATGATACGCCATACTTATAAGCAAGTTCATCCTCATTATCTATGTTAATAGATACAAACTTAGCCTCACTCCTAGTCTCAGACACCTCATCTATTATAGGTCTAAGCATCTTACATGGTCCACACCAATCTGCATTAAAATCACAAACTACTAATCCTGTACTTTTTAAAACTTCCTTTTCAAAATTATCTTTAGTAACATCTTTCACCATAAAATCACTCCTTTTCTAAACTAGTTAATATTTTATATAAAAGCCTTCCAAATTCCTTAGCTTCGCTTTCATCCAAATCTATAAAATCGCCCATTTTTTTAGGAACCTCTATAGCTTTTTCCTTTAAAACTTCACCTTTTTTAGTAAGAGAGATATTTAAATTTCTCTCATCAAAGTTACTTCTTTCCCTTTTTATATACCCCTTGCTTTCTAATTTTTTCAAAAGAGGAGTCAAAGTAGAAGAATCAAGTAAAATAGTCCTCCCAAGCTCTCTGACATTACAAGACTCCTTCTCCCATAGATAAAGCATTACTATATACTGAGTATAAGTTAAATCAAATTCACTTAAAAATTTAGAATACTTTCTAGTAAGTTCTTTACTGCATAAATAAAGTGGAAAACAAAGCTGATTCTCTAACTTCAAACAATCATACATCTAAAATCACCCTATAGTAATTTATTAATATCATCTTCTAATAGCATGGGATCTTCAATAGGAGAAAGCCTTCTAACAACATTACCTTCCTTATCGACTAAAAATTTAGTAAAATTCCAAACAATATCATTATCATTTATACAAGTTTTACTAATTTTTTTAACGCCAGCCATAGTCATCTTGTTTTTAACACCATTTATCTCATCTTTAGAAATAGAATTTTTTAAATAAGTAAATAACTTTTCCTCATTTTCACCATTTACCTCTATTTTAGCAAATTGCTCAAACTTAGTATTATACTTAGCCGTACAAAATTCATGAATCTCATCATCACTTCCAGGAGCTTGATGACCAAATTGATCACAAGGAAAATCTAAAACTTCAAATCCCCTATCATGATACTTCTCATATAAATTTTCTATTGCCTCATATTGCGGAGTAAATCCACATCCTATAGCCGTATTTAGGGCAAGTAAAACCTTACCCTTAAAATCTGCTAAAGAAACCTCTTCGCCACCTCTTTTTTTAACACTAATATCATAAATATTCATATATACTCTCCAATCATTTGTATACGATTTAATCGTATCATAAATAAATCAGAAAATCAACTATTAAATAATTTTTCTTCTAACTCTTCAAATTTAGTTTTACTAGTTTCAAAAAACACATGACTCATCGCACTTCCAAACTCTTTAAGCATATCACTAACTATTTCTCTATCTTCTTTAGAAATAGACTTATATGTATTTAAAAACATAGGAATTTTACTAACCCAAACCTTAGAAAGTTCTCTAAACGTAATAGCATCAGAAGAATATAAAAGCTCAAAAATGCAGTCGACAAATATTTTTCTTTGACTCTCATCAGTATTTTTAAGCCACTGCCTTATAGACTGATTAATAAACTCAGAAGAATCAGTAACACTATCAAGCATTACTAAATTATCTTTAATCACATTCCAAGAATAAATATCATGTTGATAAAGACCTTTATTATTACTAGAAGCAACCTTATACTCTTCTTCGTGTTCGAGAAGCCTTCCTATGACAGAGTCCTGAGGAATATAAGTTATTATCTTATCAATTATAGTCTTATCAGGGCATTCATCAAAAACGCTTTTCGCAAATCCAGGTCCATCAAAATTATAAGCCCTAATTATTCTATCACTAAAGCCACCATTTAAAGCAGAATATACAGCTACATTTCCACCTTTAGAGTGCCCACCAAGTACAATCTTACCATTATATTTAAAAGCAATTCCACTTAAATATTTAACCCCTTCCTTTTGAGCTGGAACATTTTTCTTAAAAGACATATTACAGTCTTCCTTCCATCCAACTAAACTATTATCTGTTCCAATATATGAAACATAAATAAAGTCAGATAAATGAATAGTTACCGCTCCAAACTGTTTTTCCAAAGACTTAACCCTGTTAAATACAAAATCAGTAACCTTTAAATCTTTAAAACGCACACTTTTACCTAAATTATGAATTAAAAGTTTATCATCATCTATCTTAAACAAAGAAACATCAAGTTTTTCCATTTTAGAAGATATAGATGAAATAGTCTCATCACCTATTTTTATTTTATCAAAAGGAAGATAAGAAAACCTAGCTAATATAAGAGCATCTACATCGTTAAAAGGAAAATCACTACTAAAAGGAATATCTCCTCTCCAAACTAAATAATCATTAATATTCATTATTTACCACCTTCTATATATTTTTTTAAAGCAAGAGGAATATGTCTAGTACTTCTAACAGAAGTAAGACCATATTTCTTTAAAACACCTAAACTATACTTACCCTCTTCGTATTTGCACACTTTTCTAACTATCATAAAATCATCAGTTATATCATCGACCATACATTTATACATTATTGCCCCAATAGGTTTAGTAACATACATATAAACAGTATCGCCTTTTTTAAAGCTACCTCGCTTGTCCCAATAATAAACATCAGTACTGTCAAAATAATTAAAAATATCAAAATAACTAGGATTAAGAGGCATAACCCACTCAGATGATTTTAAAATACTTACCGTATAACTATAACTCTCATCGATCAAATCCATTATATAATCGTCAGATAAAGTATCATCTAAAACTATCGTTATCCAACTTTTCTTATTCATATGATATGCTTCATATAATCCATTTTTACCTATTAAATTACTAATCTTATGCCTATCTAACTTAACATTTAAAATCTCTGCCTCACCAGATAAATCACTAAATTTACTTCTATCTACATTCATTACAATTCCAAACCATTTTTCATTATTTTCAAAAACAGCTGCATCTAAATTGTCCCATTTAAAAATTGGTTCTTTTCCATATTTCTTATAAATCAAATTAGCTATTCTATTAGACTGATCAAAAGCAAAAGGCTTACTTATAAAACATTTATCTCTTACATCATTTAAAACAGAGATAAATTTCTCACGAATCATACCAGTAAAACCACCAGTTTGATCCTCAACCCTATAATTAGTATATTCCGCGTCAAAATCTAAATCGATAACCTTACCACTAACTTTAAATTCATCTATAGTAATAATAATTTCAAAATTATCAATTAAATTTTTCTTAAAAACATATTCATTTCCATCTTTTTTAAAACCATACTTAATTAGTTTATCAAAATCAGGTACATATTTTTTAAAAATAACATCTTCGATATTCATAAAACCACCAATATTATTTTAGCACATAAAAAGTAATATGTCTTCCATATTACTTACGCATTCTCTTAACATATGAATACTCATCTTTATCGACAAAATCATCATTATAAGACTTATAATCATTACAGTCCTCAACTATAAAACTAACCATATTTAAATCCTTATAATTAGTAGTTATAAAAACCTGATAACCTTGATTAATAAATGAGTAATCATCAATTGTCTTCTTATTAGCCTTAGCTTTTTCACAAAGTAAAGGAGATAAATTATCACAGTTATAGCATTTATGACGAATAGAAGCAGGAGTTCTAGGATCAGATATTTCACCAACTTCATGTAATAAGTATTCAAAATTTCTTCGATTTACCTCTATAATATTATCACTAGATAAAATAAAATTTTTAAATTCTAAAGCATTATACTCTAAACAATAGTCATAAACAGATAATTGTCTATTAATTTCTTTAACTAATTGATTACTAACTAAATCCCCAAATAATTTACTAAAAGAATCTTTAACTCCATATAAATTAAAACAAACATTCCCCTTTTTATCAGAGTAAAAATAAGAAAAAAGATTATAATTTTTATCAAGATTATCTATCAATACAGTATCAATATTAAATTCATTAAAAACATTACGTAATAATCTTTTTAATTCAAATATCTTTTTTTTATTAATATTTTTCCTTAAAATTTTATCAGAAATATATTCACTAAATAGTTCATCATGACTTTCAAATAAATCAACATCCTCAACTGTAACTCTATAATCTTCTCCGTTTTTTATAATTAAGTCATCAAAAAAATCATTAAGTTTTCCTCTAACAATAAAATTAGCTTTTTCCTCCACCTCATTACTTTTAACTATCCTAATACCATTACCATCCTTTATTAAAGCAAACATTTCCATAAATATCCCCCCAAAAATCACAAATTATTATATTTTTTTTAAATAGAAAAGTCAATAAAAAAAGGCTATTTTATCATATCAAGCCTTTCTTTCATTCTCTTCTCTCCAAATAATCTCATAATTTCATATAAATCAGGAGTATTGCTCTTAGAAGTTAAAGTTACCCTTAAAATAGTACTAAAATCAGCTATACTACCTTTATAATTATCAGGATTTTCCTTATATAACTTCATCTCACTAGCATACCCTAAAGTACTAGCAACTTCCTTCATCTTATTAAACCAAGTATCTTTATCGTCATCAGCATCATATTTATCTAAATAAGAAGAAACTACATTTATAATTTCATCCTTATCGGTAACTTTTTGCCACTCATAATTAGAAGGCTTATATAGTTCATCATACATATACCACACTTGATCTCTAACATCGCTAAAAGTAGCAATATCCTTTCTAGGTTTCTTTTGCTCTCTTTCAATATTAAACACGCTTGTAGAATAATCTTTATATTTAATAAGTAAATCATACAATTCTTTATCATATTCAAGTGCATATTCCAAAGCCCTATTATAAACATCTTCTGCCTTTAAAGTGCTGATAAAATTCTTAGAAATATTTATTATTTTATCATAGTCATACATTGTCCCGCCCTTAGGCATTTTCTTAAAACTAAATTCAAAATCTTTATAACTCTTATCCTTATTTTGATTCATCCACATCTCAAAATTAGAGTTAGTAATAGTTGCCATATATAAAACTAAAGCTTCATTTGGAATACCTTGCTTATGATAATAACTAACAGCTGCCCAAGGATCTTTTCTCTTAGAAAGTTTTCTACGTGTTCCATTATCATCAACCATTAAAGTAGAAATATGAGCATATTTTGGAAGTTCAAATCCTAAATTTTCAAATAAATCAATATGTTTATCTAAACTAGCAAGCCATTCTTCACCACGTATTACATGAGTTGTTCCCATCAAATGATCATCGACCGCATGAGCAAAATGATAGGTAGGAAGGCCATCAGATTTAATTATAATCAAATCCTGATTATTTTGAGGAATTTCCATTTTACCTACTATCTCATCTCTAAATTTTACCCTATGGTTAGGATTGCCTCTAGACTTTAATCTAATAATGTATTTTTCACCATTATTAACCTTCTCCATAACATCTTCCATAGTAAGCTTCCTGCATTTAGCCCATCTTCCATAATAGCCAATCTGTTCTTTATTCTTAGTTTGAACCTCTTTTATATGTTCAACATCTTCATGAGCACAAAAACAAGGATAAGCTTTATCTTCGATAATTAATTTTTTAGCAAACGCTTTATAAATATCTTCCCTCTTGCTTTGAATATAAGGACCATATTCACCAATTTCGCCATCTTTAGTAACCCCTTCATCAAAAGTAATACCAAACTTATCTAAGCTATCAATTATCTCATTAATACCATTTTCAACAGTTCTCTTAGTATCAGTATCCTCTATTCTAAGATAACAAATGCCATCACTTTGTGAAGCCATAATTCTATCTACAAATCCTACATCTAAAGATCCTAAATGAACAAAGCCAGTTGGACTTGGAGCAAGTCTAGTAACCATAGCCCCATCTTTTAAATCACGTTTAGGATACTTTTTTTCATAATATTCATAGTCATGCTCAGTCTTAAGTAAAAAATCAGCATACTCTTTTCTATCCATATTATCATTCCTCTCAAACACTGCTACTATTTTACCATTTATAAAATATAACTTCAAGTAAAGAAAAAAGAAAGTAATAAATACTTTCTTAAGGATTATTTTCAGCAGCACCACTTGCCGAAGTAGAAGAACCTCCATCATCACTAGTTTTTTCTCCACCAGAAGAATTTCCTCCACCTTCTCCATTAGAACCACTGCCAGAAGGATTTCCAGAATTTCCAGAATTCCCAGAGTTTCCAGAATTTCCAGAGTTTCCAGAATTTCCACTACTATCTTTATTACTACCACTTGATTCCTTTGAGTCATCCTCATCCGTTTTAGCATCTTTCTTAGTCGTTTCCTTATCATCTTTCTTAGTAGTTTTATCATCACTCTTAGTTCCACCAACAGTAAGTGTAATAGATTTAACATCATCGACATTAGAACCGGCAGGAACACTTTGACTAGTTACATAACCATTACCACCATTTATACTAACTTTTATCCCATGAGATGAACACCAACTTTGAGCATAACTAGAAGTTTGTCCAACAAAGTTAGGAACAGAAACAAGTGAAGTTTTATCAGTTACTTTCTTACCAATAACTTCTTTTTCATAAGGAGTATTAATATCAAAACTAAATGATTTAATAACTTTTGTTTCTTTAAGACCTAAGTTTTCTTTCATCGCATTACTACAAGCTTTGACAGAAGCATTATATAAAACATAATTATATAATGACAAATTAGTTCCACCATAATCGACTATTCTAGCATCATAACCATTTAAATATAATCTTTGAATACCTAAAACATCAGACATATCACTAAGTCCTTCACTTTTAGTAGCAACGTCCTTGAATACATTATAAAGTGATAATATTTGATCAGTACTCATACTAGTAACCATATTACTACTTATAGTATCTAGTAGCTTATATACTGTATCTAAATCTTTAACATTTTTAAATTTATTAAGTAAAGCAGTTACAACTTCCTGTTGATGTTCTGCCCTGACAAAATCACTACTATTATAATTAGTCCATTTAGCTGAACACTTATCTGGATTAGGATGTCTATTACGAGAATAAGCAAGTGCCTGCTCCCCATTTAAAGTCTGCTGTCCTTTTTCAATATAGACAGTATTTTTTCCCCACATTCTATTACTATCTTGCTCACATAAATTATAAGGAACATCTATATCGACTCCGCCTAATGTATCAACTAACTTAACAACACCCTTAAAGTTAATTTTTACATAATAATCTATATCTATATCTAAAAAATCTTGAATAGTATCAATCATACAGCTCTCACCTTTCCAAGCCGCATGAGTAATTTTATTCTTCCTTTTACCAGCAAAACAAGCGATTGGAACATAAGAGTCACGAGGAATACTAAGCATCGTAGTACTTAAAGTTTTAGGATTAAAAGTAATTACCATTAAAGAGTCTCCATTAAAAGAACTTCCCTTAATTCCTTCCTCTTCAGAATCAACTCCCATAAGTAAAACTGTAAAAGGCTCATTTATACTCTTACCCTTACTACTTAAAGAATTTTTTTCCTTTACCTTTTTCTTCTTAGTATATATAATCTTAGTCTTATCTTTAATATCAGTATATCCATCCATACTACCAAACATAACAGAATAATTAGTAGGCAAGAATATATATTTAATATCACCTTTATATAAAGCATCAATCATTTCTATAAAAGTACTATATTCTTCTATATCATTAGACAAATTTTCAGATTTAATAATCTCTTTTGGAATAGTATATCCATCTATACTACTTTCATCATTAATCATGCCTATTTTTTCATCTTTTATATCCTTCAAAGAAGAAGCACTATTGTCAGCTAAAGTAACTATGCTAGAAGAATAAGTTTTATAGCCCGAAGTATCGCTTATTTTCTCTAAAGTTGTATAACCCTTGCTAACTAAATATCCGCCAGTTCCAGAACCTATTCCTATAATAAGCATAAAAATAATTACAAAAGCAAGTTTAACATTCTTATGTTTTTTATGATACTTAATAGAAAGTAATAATAAAATAAAACAGATTAAGCCAAGAACGCATGAACCAATTAAACGTAAATTATTTTCAACATTATTAAGTAAAGATATATTATAAATTAAATATCCACTACCACATATAAGTATTAAATTACTAATAAAAGTCAAAAACAAAGATAATTTATGACTTTTTCTACTTCTTTTTCTGCTCATCAAATCCACTCCTTTGAGTACTATTTAAGTATAACTTAAATTCAAAAATTAAACAAGTTCACATATTAAAACCTTTTTTTATCAAACATTACTTTTAAAATTCTATAAGAATCTTTTATAGAACTATAATGAGATTTATTATCATTATATATAGTTTTAATTAAAACTTCATGAATATCTATTTTATTATTCACCAAATATTTTAAAACATTCATTTCATATTCAAACCTATCTCCAGAAATACAAATTAAATCATTTGCCATACTATTTGGAAAACACCTAAGACCAGTTTGTGTATCACTTACATTAACACCATATAAAAGTTTAAAAAAGAAAGAACTCATTTTATTCGCAAACCTTCTTAAAATAGGTGCACCATTAAAATCACGTACACCAAAATAAACACCATTACATTCTAAAAATAAATCAGCTATTTTAACAATATCAGAAATATCATGCTGAAGGTCATCATCTATAGTAATTATACCCAGATAATTTAAATTACTTAAATATTTAAAACCTTTTTTTAAAGAAAAACCTTTACCCATATTTTTATCATTAACAATTACTTTAGATACATCTAATTTAGAGAAAATAGATTTATCTACACTTCCATCATCGACGACAAAAATATTATTAAAACCATTTTTGTTAAGTAATTTAACAACTTTAACTAACTTTTCACCTGGATTAAAAGAAGGTATTAAAACAGCTATTTCATCATATTTCATCTTTTACCTTTTCCTTTTAATTCAGATTTAACTCTATTAAACTGAGGATTCTTATGAAACCACCCCTTATAAATTCCAGCTTTTTCTATATCATCTTCACTCATACCACAGTCTTCTAAATATCTAACTATCTTATCTACATCATTTTGTTCAAGAGAACCATCAGAAACAAATTTTTTATCATTTTTATTATCTTCCATAATTAAACCTCCCCTATTTTTAATTATATCATTTATAATATAAGCATTCAACAAATTTTTAACAATTATTGACAAAGTGAATAAAATATAATAAAATGAAAATGCACATGGGTCTATAGCCAAGTGGTAAGGCGTGGGACTGCAACTCCCTGATCGTTGGTTCAAATCCGACTAGGCCCTCCAAAAATGTTATTAAACCATAGATTTTAAAGAATCTATGGTTTTTGATTTTTTATTCTCTTTATTATATAATACAAATTAAAGAGGAGGAGCTGTATGAGTAATGATTCTGCTAAAAAAACATTAAACGTATTCAAATGGATTTATATTATTGAAGGTATCTTTACTGGTTTACTAGGGGTTTTATTTTTAGTAAACAAAAATAATAATGACCTAATTAAAATTTCTGATAATCTTGTTAATACTTCTAATCTTCAATTACCAGATGGTATGTCACTTGCAGTATTTTTAGGAACTACTTTCGTTTTTGCTGCTATTTTTATTTTTATCGAAGCATGGCTATTTAACAGAGCTAAAAACGATGGCAAAAAAACTACTTTATTAATGGTTTTATTAGTTTTAAGTACTATCTCAAGTATTTACAGTTTAATAACTGCATTTAACATATCTAACATAATTAACTTAGTACTTTCTTCAATTTCACTTTATGCAGTTTATATAGTAAGAAAAGAAGCGTAATTATACTTTTAAACAAGTCATTTATTTGACTTGTTTTAATAAAAATAACAATTGACAATAATTGACAAAGAAAACATATTTTTTTTAAAAAACAAATAGTTTACATCACTAAAATAGAAGAAACACTTAATACATATACACATTTATATAAAAATGCTCTAACGAATATTACATCATTAATTGATGATATGAATGAAGCTAGGATTAACTCCTAGCCTTTTTTATTTTCACAATAGAATGTGAAATTATTTATTTTTTTTGACTTTTTTAACAATATTTTTCAATTTATTGTATTTTTATAGTTGTTCAACAAAAGTATCATATATTCTAATGTATCTATAAGTTATTCTATTAGTTCCTTCTTTCTTTTCTTTAACAACTATATTAAGTTCAGCCATCTTATTTAGAATATTGTTAATTGAATTAATATGAACATCAAGTTCATCTGCCATTTCTTGTGCAGTAAATACTATTTTTTTCATCATTAGTGGATGCATTCTAAGAACAATGCTACCATTTATGTTTTGTTTTATTGTTTCCTCATCTTCATCATACACTTTATTAATTTTTTCAATTCTACCAATATTTCTTGTACATTGATCAACTACACATTGCAAGAAAAATCTAATAAATCCATCAACATTTCCATTCCTACATTCATTAAGAGCATTATAGTAATTTGCTTTAAATAATTCTATAATTTCGGATAAAAATAATATTGGATCATCATCTTTTAATTTTGCAAGTTGCAATGTCATCAAAGCTCTTCCCATTCTTCCATTACCATCTTTATATGGATGGATAGATTCAAATTGAACATGTGAAATAGCAACTTTAACAAAAGCTTCCTCATCATACATATTATTCATATATTCCATTAAATTATCTAAAAGTTCTGGTACTTCTTCTGGAATAGGTGGAACAAATGTAGCTCCTTCTTTTCCAAGACCTCTTGGACCAATATAATTTTGAATATCCCTAATTTCTCCAGGTGACTTATCTTCTCCTCTAACTCCAGATAATAATATTTTGTGCATAGAATTAATCATATTAACGCTAAAATTTCTATCTTTTAATTTTTCATTTGCATATTCTAGCATTTGTTTTAAATTTTTAACTTCTTTAATACTATCATTAGATTCTTTATAATCCATGTAATACATATCATCTTGAGATATTTGAGTACCCTCAATTCTTGAAGATCTAATACTTTCGCCCAACACTAAAGAATCAAGAAAATACTTTTGATCAAATTTAAACATTTTTAATAAAGATTTATATTGACCATATTTATCATTTGCTTGACCTAAAAGTTTTATTGTTTCTTTATCAAGTTTATATGGAATTGGCAACATTTTTGCTTTGTATGGTTCCATTTTATCACTCTCCTCTATTATAATATATCACATTTTTATCAAAAATATACATTATTTTGCGAATTACTGTGTATTTTACAATATATATTTACATTTTTCAATACTTTTTTGTATATTTTTTATATAATATTACAAAACATAATATAATGCTATTATTGGATTATATCGCAAAATGCTAAATAAAATTGGACCAAAATTGGACCAAAAATTTAAATTTCAACCTTTCTCATTTTATACATCACCTCAGGTGATGTATTATACATTAATTTGAGACATTTTCTAATACCATTACTTAAGACATTATCATATGATAATCATAGTCACTTTTATAAACAAAAAAATTCATTGACTAAAAAAAACTAATATGTTAGTATATATAACAAAATTAGATAACAAGGAGGAAAAAATATGCAAATTAGTACTGTAGAATATCTTAAAGCCTCTATTGATAAACGTGCTAAAAAAGAAGAAGAATTAAAATATTTAAAAGAAATGTTAAAAGCCCTAGAAGAAAAATTAAAGCCACTAAAACAAGATATTCACGAAGCAGAATGTGAGATTGAAAGTATTAATAATTTATTAGATTTAAATGGATATGGTGAATCTGAAATAATCACAGTAAAATTAGGTGATTTAATAAATGAATTATCAATTTTAAGTGGTATTGATTCATCTGAAATAGAAGCTTCATTTTCAACTGGTATATTTATTATAGGGAAAAAGCCAGTTGATAAAGATACACTTTTAAAACATAATCAAAAACTTAATAGAAGAATAATGAGCTTAACATTAAAGGGTGGCAAAATATATAATGACAATCATTTCATATATACTTATTTAGATACACCCATGAATTTTGATGAAATTCAAGCCGATGGAAAATCATTGTATGACCATTGCGAAGCTGTATGGGGACATATTGACGATATAGAATGGAAAGATATTGATACAGACCTTGAAATTTATTATGATATAGAAA
>ODAI012187727.1_pt1 | contig 14102 bp, 28 predicted proteins | sample 1539321 | NCBI WGS metagenome assembly ODAI01 (sample SAMN02144231, study PRJEB22623) | gut metagenome | biome: sheep rumen | host: Ovis aries | place: New Zealand
AAAGGAATCTTAGGTCGTAAAGCTGGCATGACGCAAGCATTTACGAAAGATGGAAAAGTTATTCCTGTCACTGTTGTAGAAGTTGAACCAAACGTCGTAACTCAAGTTAAAACTAAAACAACTGATGGATACGATGCAGTTCAATTAGGAATAGTTGACAAGAAAAGTGCCAATGCAAAGAAAACAGACATTGGACATGCCAAAAAGGCAAATACAAATCCTAAGCGCTTCTTAAAAGAAATAAGATATATCAATGTCGAAGATTTCGCGCTAGGACAAGTTTTAACAGCTAGCACATTCGAGGTTGGCGAAAAGGTTGATGTAACAGGTACATCAAAAGGTAAAGGTACTCAAGGTGTTATCAAAAGACATGGACAAAGTGAAGGACCTAAAACACATGGTTCAAGATATCATAGACGTCCAGGTTCTATGGGAACAATGAGACCAATGAGAGTATTAAAGGGCAAAAAACTTGCTGGTCACATGGGATGTGAAACAGTAACAATTCAAAATCTAGAAATTATCGAAGTAAGCGATAACGATAATTACATTTTAGTAAGTGGCAATATTCCAGGTGCAACTGGATCATTAGTTTTAATTAGATCTGCTGTTAAGGGCGGAGAAAAAACACCTAAAGAAATAGTTACATTTGAAAGCGAAGTAGTAGAACAACCTTCTAATGAAGAAAGCGTAGTCGATGTCGAACCAATTAACGAAGACGCACCAGTAGAAGAAAATGTTCAAGAAACTCCTGCAGTACAAGAAGAAACTGCAAGCGAAGAGGCTACTGAGGATGCACAAGCATAGTTTGAGCTTGTGAAAGGAGACATTTAAATGAAAAAGACAAATGTTATTAATGTAAAAGGTGAAAACGTTAAAGAATTAAAGCTAAATGAAACAATATTTGGAATTGAACCAAATGACATCGTTTTAAAGAAGGCTATTCGCTTACAACTAGATTCTTTAAGACAAGGTACTGCCAAAACCAAAAACCGTAGTGAAGTATCAGGTGGCGGAAGAAAACCATATCGTCAAAAAGGTACTGGTAATGCTCGTCAAGGAAGCACTCGTGCTCCTCATTACAGACACGGTGGAATTATTTTTGGACCAACTCCAAGAAGTTATGGATTCAAAACTAATAAGAAAGAAAGAGTTCTAGCACTTAAATCTGCTTTAACTCACAAGCTAAACGATAAAGAACTATTTGTTATCGATAGTCTTGAACTTAAAGATTTAAAAACTAAGAATGTTAAAGATATGATCAAGACATTGAATCTTGAAGGAAAAGTATTGTTCGTAACTAAAGGCGACGCTGAAAACCTATATATGGCTACACGTAACCTAGGATATGTTGCATGCATACTTGCTGACGAATTAAATGTTTTAGATATCGTTAACTCTGATACGATTGTCTTCGACGAAGAAGCAATCCAATATATCGAGGAGGCGCTTAAGTAATGCATTACGGAGATATAATTATTTCACCAGTAATTACTGAAAAAACTTCTGTTGTAACTAGTGATGGAAAGACTTATGTGTTTAAAGTTAATAAGAACGCTAATAAGTTTCAAATCAAGGATGCTGTAGAAAAAGCATTTGGAGTTAAAGTTAGTAGAGTAAACACTCTAAATACTAAACCTAAAGATAGAAGAGTTGGAAGATATACTGGCCAAACTAAAACTTATAAGAAAGCATATGTTACCTTAGTTGATGGTGACAAAATAGAACTATAGGAGGCGTGTTATGGCAATTAAGAAATATAAACCAACTACAAATGGTAGACGTGGAATGTCAACTCTTGCAAACGAAGAGATAACCACTTCTACTCCTCTAAAAAGTTTGTTAGCTAAGAAGACTAAAACTGGTGGTAGAAACAATTTAGGTAGAACTACTGTTAACCACATCGGTGGAGGTGCTAAGCAAAAATATCGTATAATCGATTTTAAAAGAGATAAAAAGGACATACCTGCAAGAGTTGCAAGTATTGAATATGATCCAAATAGAAATGCAAACATTGCATTACTAATATATAAAGATGGAGAAAAGAGATATATCCTAGCTCCAAAGGATTTAAAAGTTGATTCTATCGTAATATCAGGCGAGAACGTCGATATTAAGGTTGGTAACGCATTACCACTTGCTAATATGCCAGTTGGTACTGTAGTTCACAATATCGAGATCAAACCTGGAAAAGGTGGAGAAATCGCAAGAAGTGCTGGTACAAGTGCACAGATCATGGGACGTGACGGAAAATACGTTATTCTTCGTCTACAAAGTGGTGAAATGCGTAAGATACTTGGAACTTGCATGGCAACAGTTGGTACTGTTGGTAATGAAGATTACGAACTAGTTAACTTAGGTAAAGCTGGTAGAAAAAGACACATGGGAATTAGACCTACTAACCGTGGTAGCGTAATGAACCCTAACGATCACCCTCATGGTGGTGGTGAAGGTAGAGCTCCAATAGGACGTAAGGCACCAATGACTCCATGGGGTAAACCTGCACTTGGTTATAAGACTCGTAAAAATAAGAAAGCTTCTGATAAACTAATTATCAGTCGTAGAAAGAAATAGGTGAGAATTTATGGCAAGAAGTTTGAAAAAAGGACCTTTTGTAGATAAAAGCCTAATGAAAAAAGTTGAAAAAGCTAATGCTAGCACAAAAAAGGAAGTTATTAAGACATGGTCTCGCCGTTCTACAATATTCCCTGAATTTGTCGGTTTAACTTTTGCAGTTCATAATGGAAAGGAATTTATTCCTGTATATGTAACTGAAGACATGGTAGGACACAAGCTTGGTGAATTTGCATTAACACGTAAGTTCACTGGACATGGTGGAAACAAGTAGGAGGTAGATTATGGAAACTTACGCAATACATAAAGGTGCTATAGTTGCTCCAAGAAAGGCAAGAATGACTATCGATTTAATTAGAGGTAAAAAGCTTGACGAAGCAAGAGCAATACTAGCTAATACTAATACAAAATCAAGCAGATTAATTGAAAAAGTTTTAAATTCTGCCGCTGCGAATGCAGTAAATAACTTTGGACTTGACGAAAAAGATTTATTCGTTTCAGAATGCTTTGTAAATCCAGGCCAAACTATTAAAAGAATAAAATTTGGTTCTCGTTCTCGTGTCAACAGACATGATCATAGAACAAGTCACATCGTCGTTAAAGTTTCAGACGGTAAAGAAACAGTAAAGGAGGCAAAATAATGGGACAAAAAGTTAATCCTAACGGTTTTAGACTAGGCGTCAATAAAGACTGGAAGAGTAAATGGTACTCTGATAAAAATGATTTTGCCGACAACTTGATTAACGATATTAAAATTCGTAAATTCTTATCTAAGAGATTGAAAGACGCAGCAGTAGCTAACATTGTAATTGAAAGAACTGCAAAGAGAACTAATATTAAATTATATACTGCTCGTCCTGGTGTAATAATTGGACAGGGTGGAAAAGAGATTGAAGTTCTTCGTAAAGAAATCAAAAGAGAAGTTGGCGAGGAAGTATATATTCAAATCGTTGAAATCAAGAATCCTGATTTAAATGCACAATTGGTTGCCGATGCAATCGCTAGTCAAATTGAAAACAGAGCAAGTTTCAGAATGGCTCAAAAAAGAGCAATCAGAAATACTATGAAAGCTGGAGCTAAGGGTATTAAGACTAAAGTATCTGGCCGTCTAGCTGGTGCTGAAATTGCAAGAAGTGAAGGGTATACAGAAGGAACTGTGCCTCTACACACTTTAAGAGCAGATGTCGATTATGCAACTAGCGAAGCAGATACAACTTACGGAAAAATTGGCGTTAAAGTTTGGATCTATAAAGGAGAAATCCTTGGTGTTCCAACATTTGAAGAAGAAAACACTAATAAAGAAAAAAAGACTAGAGTTTTCAAAAACAATAAGTCAGACGCAGTGAAGGAGAGTGACGAACATGTTGATGCCAAAGAGAGTTAAACATCGTAAATCTCATCGTCTATCTTATGAAGGTAAATCTAAGGGTAATACTGAGCTACATTTTGGCGAATATGGCCTAATGGCAACAGAGGGTGGATATGTAAACGCAAGACAAATTGAAGCAGCTCGTATTGCTATGACACGTTATATGAAGCGTGGTGGACAAGTTTGGATCAACATATTCCCAGATATGCCACGTACTGCAAAAGGACTTGGACAACGTCAAGGTACTGGTAAAGGTGGCGTAGACGAATATGTTGCAGTTGTTAAAACAGGAAAGATTATGTTCGAAGTCGGAGGCGTAACTGAAGAAATCGCAAGAGAAGCTTTACGTCTTGCAAGTCATAAGCTATCTGTAACAACTAAAATCGTTACAAAAGAAAGTGGTGTTAATTAATGAAATTAGAAGAAATGAGAAAAATGACCACTCAAGAATTATCAAAGAAGATAATTGAATGTAAAAACGAATTATTTGACTTAAGAATGAAACAATCAAATGGTACTCTTCAAGAAACTCATAAGATTCATGAGTTAAGAAAGACTATCGCTAGATTAAAAACAGTTCTTAATGAAAAAGAAAATGGAGGTAATCAATAATGAGTGAAACTAAAAAGGTTACATTAATTGGAAAAGTGGTTTCAGATAAAATGGATAAAACAATTACTGTTTTAGTTGAAACTCAAAGAAAACATCCATTGTATGGTAAGAGGGTAAAATACTCTAAAAAATACCATGCTCATGACGAAAAAAACGAAGCAAAAATAGGAGATACAGTTAAAATCGTACAGACTAGACCATTGGCAAAAACAGTTGACTATGAGCTAGCAGAAATAATCGAAAAAGCTGTTATTCTATAAGGAGGTTACTATGGTACAACAACAATCTAGATTAAAAGTTGCTGATAACTCTGGAGCTAGAGAAATCATGGTAATCAGAGTTATGGGCGGAAGCAAAGTTAGATATGGAAATATCGGAGATGTCGTTGTCGGTACAGTTAAAAAAGCTCTACCAAACGGCACAGTTAAAGCAGGTAAAGTTGTAAAAGCAGTTATAGTAAGAACTACTGAAGGCGTTAGACGTGCTGATGGTTCTTATATCAAATTCGACGACAACGCATGTGTATTAATCAAGGAAGATAAGTCTCCTATTGGAACACGTGTGCTTGGACCAGTCGCAAGAGAACTTCGTGATAAAGATTATGCAAAAATCGTATCTTTAGCACCAGAAGTATTATAGGAGGATAACATGAAGGTTAAAGTTGGAGATAACGTTAAAGTTATAGCCGGTGCTGATAAAGGTAAAACTGGCAAAATAACTCGCGTATTAAAAAAAGACAACAGAGTTGTAGTTGAGGGCGTTCATATAGTTCACAGACATATGAAACCAAATAGAACTAACGAAACTGGTGGAATAGTAACATTTGAAGCTCCTATTGACGCATCTAATGTTAAACTCGTTGAAGCTACTAAAACTGCAAAGACTAGTACAAAAACTGCTAATAAGGAAGAGGCTACTAAAAAGTCTGCAAAGAAAGGAAGTGCTAAATAATGGGTAAGACTGAATTTAAGAAACTTTACGAAGAAAAGATTGTTAAAGAATTAACTGATGAATTCCATTACACTTCTAAAATGCAAGTTCCTCGTCTAGAAAAAATCGTTATAAACATCGGTGTAGGCGATGGAGCACATGATGAAAAGTATATCGATGCAGCAGTTAGAGAATTAGCTCAAATTACTGGACAACAACCAGTTATTACAAAGGCTAAGAAGTCTATTGCAGGATTTAAAATAAGAGAAGGAAATACAATTGGTACTAAAGTTACTTTACGTGGCGAAAATATGTACGTTTTCCTTGAAAAACTAGTAAAGATTGTATTACCAGCTGTTCGTGACTTTAGAGGAATTTCACCTAAAGCATTCGACGGAAGAGGTAATTATACATTGGGACTTAAAGATCAATTGGTTTTCCCAGAAGTTGTATATGACGACGTCGTTAAGGTTAGAGGAATGGACATCGTGTTCGTTACTTCTGCTAAGACGAACGATGAAGCATTAAAATTATTGAGTGGCTTTGGAATGCCATTTAGAAAGTAGGTTATTATGGCAAAGAAAAGTTTAGTTGCAAAGAATAAACGCACACCAAAATTTAAGGTTCGTGAATACACACGTTGTGAAAGATGTGGAAGACCTCATGGTGTTTTGCGTAAATACAAATTATGCCGTATTTGCTTTAGAGAACTTGCTAATAAAGGCGAAATTCCAGGCGTAAAAAAATCAAGTTGGTAAGAAAGGAGTCTAGAGGCAATGACAGATAGAATAGCAGATATGCTTACGAGAATTCGTAATGCTAATATAATGAAATATGATACTGTTGAAGTATTAGGCTCTAAAATGACAGAAGAAATTTCTAGAATTTTAAAGCAAGAAGGCTATATTGAAGACTACACAGTTGAAAAAAGTATAGCTGGAAACAAAATTACTTTAACATTAAAGTATGCTAATAATAAAAAGGAAAAAGTTATAACTGGTCTTAAGAGAATTAGTAAACCAGGTCTAAGAGTGTATGCAAAGGCTTCAGAATTACCAAGAGTACTAAATGGACTTGGTATTGCAATTATATCAACTTCACTTGGTGTTATGACTGATAAGGAAGCCAGAGCTAAGGGCTTAGGAGGAGAAGTACTTGCCTATATTTGGTAAGGAAACGATTACTTATGAGTAGAATAGGAAATAGAAAATTAACTATTCCTGCAGGCGTTACCGTATCTGTTGAAAACAACACTATAACAGTAAAGGGCGCTAAAGGGGAATTAAGTTATACTTTTGATAAATTAATAAGTGTTGAAGTAAATGATGCTACAATTACTTGCAAAAGAGCAAATGAAACAAAACAAGCTAAAAGCTTACACGGTACTACAAATTCAAATATAGAAAACATGTTGATTGGCGTAAGCGACGGCTATGAAAAAAGCCTTGAAATAACAGGTGTTGGTTACAGGTTTAACGTACAAGGAAATAAAGTAAATATTACTGCCGGTTTTTCTCACCCAGTAGTAGTGGATGTTCCAGCAGATCTTAAGGTTGAACAAGTAAACAACAATGAAATAACTATCAAGGGAATAGATAAGCAAAAAGTTAACGAATTTGCGGCTAATATACGTAAATGGAGACAGCCAGAGCCTTACAAAGGTAAAGGTATTCACTATAAAGGTGAACGTATACGTCGTAAAGAAGGTAAGAAAGCTTCTAAATAAGGGTAAGGTGATTTATATATGATAAAGAAAGAATCAAATAATAAAGCAAGAGTTAGAAGACACGCTAGAGTTAGAAAGACTGTAAGCGGAACTGCTGTAGCTCCAAGATTAAATGTATTTAGATCAAATGCCCAAATTTTTGCTCAAATAATCGACGATGAAAAGGGCGTAACACTTGTAAGCTCTTCTTCTCTTGAATTAAAATTAACTAACGGTGGAAACGTCGAAGGCGCAAAACTAGTTGGTAAAGATATAGCTGAGAAGGCTAAAAAAGCAGGTATTAAAAATGTAGTATTTGATCGTGGAGGTTATGAATATCATGGCCGCGTACAAGCTTTAGCAGAGGCTGCTAGAGAAAATGGTTTAGAGTTCTAGGGAGGTAACTATGGCAGAAAATATTAAAAACAATGAACAAAAAGTTGAAAAAACAAATCGTAAAGAAAATACAAGAAGAGTTAACCAACCAAAAGAAAAACTACTAAATGGTCAAGTCGTTAATATTGCAAGAGTAACTAAAGTTACAAAAGGTGGTAGACACATGCGTTTCGCCGCTACATATGCAGTAGGTGATGGCAAAGGTTTAGTTGGTTTAGGAACTGGAAAAGCTAACGAAGTTCAAGATGCAATTAAAAAAGCTGAACAAGCTGCTGGTAGAAATCTAATAAAAGTTGCAATCGTAGATGGTAGAACATTATCTCACGATGTAGAAGGAAAATGCGGTAGAGCACGCGTTCTTCTTAAGAAAGCTAAACCAGGTACTGGCGTAATCGCTGGTGGTACAGCTCGTATCATTCTTGAATTAGCTGGTGTTAAAGACGTCGTTTCTAAAAGTTTAGGAACTAATACTAAAGTTAACGTAGCTAAGGCAACTATCAATGCTTTAAAGTCTATGAGAACTAAAGAGCATATTGCTGAATTACGTGGTAAGAAAGTTGAGGAGTTATAATTATGAAATTAGAGAATTTAAATAAGACTCCAGAATTTAAATCATCAAAAAGAGTTGGTCGTGGACCAGGTAGTGGAATGGGTAAGACATCTACTAGAGGTGAAAACGGTCAAAAGAGCAGAAGTGGAGCATCAATTCCAGCTTGGTTCCAAGGTGGACAAAGCCCACTATATAGAAGAATCCCAAAACGAGGATTTAGTAATAAACAATTTGAAGTTAAATACGCTGTAATTAACTTGTCAGATTTAAACAAATTTAATGATGGAGATGTTGTTACTCCTGAATTACTAAAAGAAAAAGGAATTATTAAGAAACAGTTGAGTGGTGTTAAAGTTCTTGCAAATGGGGAACTAGATAAAAAGCTTACTGTTAAAGCACATAGATTTTCTAGTCGTGCTGTAACTAAAATTGAAGGTAAGGGCGGAAAAGCCGAGGTGATTTAGATGTCTAATCGTCTAAAGGATTTTTTCGGACCTACTAATAAGGATTTAAGAAAGCGTCTATTATATACTATTTTTGCTCTTGCAATCTTTTCATTAGGTACTAATATAGTAGTTCCTGGTGCTGTGAAGATAACGAAAGACTTGGGATTCCTAGAGTTACTTAACGTTATGACTGGCGGTGGCTTGAAGAATTTCTCAATCTTCGCATTGGGAGTAATGCCATATATTACCGCTTCTATTCTTACTCAACTATTGCAGATGGATATCGTTCCATACTTTAGTGAGTTAAAAGAAGAAGGTGCAACTGGAAGGCAAAAAATTAATAAGATTAATAGATATTTAGGAATTATATTTGCATTGGTTCAAGGTTTCGTTTTCTCATATGCTTTCTTAAAAGGATATGGAACTATGGTAGTGCTTAAAAGTGCCCTTGTTTTAACAGGAGGTACTGCATTCCTATTGTGGTTGGGAGACGAGATAACTAAGAAAGGTATCGGTAACGGATTGAGTTTGTTGATACTTGCTGGTATTGTACAAGGTATTCCGAATACATTCATTACAGCGTTTAAGGATTTAATACTTTCAGGTAATCATTCCACATTGGCTGGAATATCTGCATTTGCACTATTTACGATATCATATATTATTATATTGGTCGGTGTAATTTGGGTAAGTGAAGCTGAAAGAAGAATACCAATTCAATATTCAAATAGGACTGCATCTTCATATAGAGGAGAAAAGACGTATTTGCCAATTAAGTTAAATTCTGCAAGCGTTATGCCAGTAATATTTGCCAGTGCTGTTATAGGTATTCCATCGTTAATTGCACAGTTCATTGGAAAAGAGTCATTTGCAAACTTTGTGGAAAAATACATTTCGTATTATTCTCCAACAGGATTAATACTATATGTGTTGTTGATATTTGCATTTGGTTATGTATATACTAAAATGGCAATGAATTCTGATGAAATGGCTGAAAACTTAGATAAGGATCACGCTTATGTTCCTGGTATTACACCAGGTGAAAATACAAGTGTATTCCTAAAAAATACAATTTCTAGATTAACTGTCGTTGGTACACTTGCATTAATTGTATTATCAGTTATCCCAATTTTATTTACAAATTTTTCTGGTATGGATAAAGCTGTAACAATTGGTGGTACTGGACTATTGATCGTATGCGGTGTATGTCTAGAAACATACAAACAATTTGAAAGTAGCATTGTTTCACGAAATTATACTACTTCAAAAAGGAGAAGACGTTAGTGAAAAATGTTTTGTTTATAGCGCCACTTGCAGGTGGTAAGGGAACTCAATCGGATATGCTTGTGGAAAAGTATGGATATATGCACATCTCAACTGGAGATTTGTTGCGTAATGTCGATCCAGAAAGCGATTTGAGAAAAGAAATAGAAAAAACAATTTTATCAGGTGCTTTGGTATCTGATGAAATTGTCGTAAAACTACTTAAAGATAAACTTTTAACATTAAAAGAAGGACAACCATTTGTATTAGATGGTTTTCCTAGAAATATCGAACAAGCTCAAAAGTTAGAAGATTTGTTAAAAGAGATAAATAGAACACTAGATGTAGTTATTTATCTAGATGTTCCACATGAAGTTTCGCTTAAAAGGACTCTTGGTAGACTAAGCTGTCCTAATTGTAAGGCAACATACAACGAGTTCTATAAACCAAGCAAAGTTGATGGAGTATGTGATAAATGTAATTCATCTCTTGTTCATAGGCCAGAAGATAACGAAGAAACATTTGAACTAAGATATGTTACATATCTAAAGGAGACAACTCCTCTAATCGATTATTATAAAAATGCTGGAAAACTTGTAAGTGTTGAAAGCAAAGATGTAATGGAAACATTTGAAACGGTAGTAAGTGTGGTCAAAAATGATTAGTATAAAAACTGATAAAGAAATCGAACTAATGAAAAAGGCAGGACATTTAAACTACCTTACAAGAGAATATATTAAAACTCTAATTGTTCCAGGAATTACAACTGGGGAAATCGATAGATTGGCTGAAGAATACATTTTGAGTATTGGAGGTAAGCCTGGATTTAAAAACTACGAAGGTTTCCCCGGATGTATATGTATTAGTGTCAATGAAGAAGTTGTACACGGAATACCTGGCGATAGAGTACTAAAAAATGGTGATATTGTATCTATTGATGTTGGAGTAATATACGAAGGATATCATTCTGATGCTGCCGAAACTGTTGGAGTAGGCGACATAAGCAAACAGAAGGAATACTTAATTCATCATACAGAAGCAAGCTTTAGGATGGGCCTAAAAGAAGTAAAGGAAGGCGCCAAACTTGGTAATATTGGTGCTAAAATTCAAGGCTATGCAGAAAAACATGGATTAGGCGTAGTTAGAGAACTCGTTGGACACGGCGTAGGTCGTGATCTACACGAAGAACCTGATGTACCAAATTATGGAAAGTATGGAACAGGAATTACTCTTAAAGCTGGTATGGTTATTGCAATCGAACCGATGTTGACATCTGGAAAAAGAAATATTCGCGTACTTAATAACGATTGGACAATCGTTACTACAGATGGAAAACCGAGTGCTCATTACGAACATACCGTACTAGTTACTAAAGATGGATATGTTATTTTAACAGGAGAGTGAAAAATGGCTAAGGAAGCTAAAATCAAAGTAGATGGTGTAGTCACTAAAGTATGTCATGATGAATATACAGTAGAACTACCTAATAAAGTTACTATACAAGCCCATGTTTCTGGTAAAATGCGAACGAATCTCATTCGTATTCTACCAGGCGACAAAGTAACTGTTGCAATGTCACCTTATGATTTAAAACGTGGGATGATAACTTTTAGATATAATAAGTAAGGAGAATGAATATGAAAGTAAGACCATCAGTAAAGCCAATGTGTGGCAAATGTAAAGTAATAAGAAGACATGGAAGAGTTATGGTTATTTGTGAGAATCCAAAACACAAACAAAGACAAGGTTAATAAGGAGGTTAAATAATGGCACGTATTAAAAATGTTGAACTACCAAATAATAAGAAAGCTTATATTGGATTAACTCATATCTTTGGTATTGGACAAGCAACTGCAAAGGAAATTTGTCTTAATGCTAAAGTAGATGAAAACAAAAAAATCGGTGATCTATCAAACGAAGAAATTGCACAACTACGTACTGAAATCGATAAACACATGGTAGAAGGCGATTTACGTCGTGAAATTCAAATGAACATCAAAAACAAGATGGAAATCAACTCTTATCAAGGTGTAAGACACAAAAAGGGACTTCCTGTACGTGGACAAAGAACAAGCAGAAATGCTAAGACACGTAAGGGTAAAGGAAAAGTAGTAGCAAATAAGAAAAAAGTAGGTAAATAGGAGGTAAATAATGGCTTATAATAGAAGAAAAAGAAAAGTTAAAAAGACTGTAGTCGAAGGACAAGCACATATTAAATCAAATTATAACAATACTTTGGTAACCATAACTGATACCGAAGGTAATGTAATAAGCTGGGCATCTGCTGGGACAATTGGTTATAAGGGTTCAAAAAAGAAAACTCCTTTTGCCGCTGGTATGAGTGCTGAAGCTTGTGCAAAAGCAGCCGTAGATATGGGTATGAAAAAAGTTGAAGTTTTTGTTAAAGGTTTAGGAGCAGGAAGAGAAAACGCTATTCGTAGCTTACAAACTGCAGGATTAGAAATAACTGCTATCAACGATGTGACACCTGTACCACACAATGGTTGCAGACCACCAAAACGTCCAAGAAAGTAATAAGAGGGGTGAAACTAATGACATTAAATTTTGAAAAACCTGATTACAAGATAAAAGAATATGATGAAAACAATTTTTATGGCAAGTTTGTACTTGAGCCTCTTGAAAGAGGATTTGGTACTACTATTGGTAATGCTTTAAGACGCGTAATGCTATCAAGCCTACCTGGATCTGCAATTACGAGCGTAAAAATTGAAGGTGTAATGCATGAATTCCAAAAAATTGACGGAGTAATGGAAGATGTTACAGGAATCGTATTAAATCTAAAAAGCGTGGTTATTAAGAATCATACAAATGAAGAAAAAACAGTTCGCTTAGTTAGAAAAGAAGAGGGTCCTGTAAAAGCAGGTGATATCGATTGTGATGCTGACATCGAAATCGTAAACCCTGATTTAGTTATAGCTAATATCGCACCAGGTGGAGAGTTAGATATGACTTTAACAATTGGTTGTGGAAGAGGTTATGTCGATTCTTCTGTAAACAAAGAACTTTTAAAAGATACTTTACAACCTGGACAAATTGCTATCGATAGTATATATTCACCAATTGAAAGAGTTTATTTTGAAGTAGAGGGTGCTCGTGTTGGACATAACGAAAACTTCGACAGATTAAACATGTACGTCTATACTAATGGAGCGATGACTCCTGAAGAAGCAATGGCATTATCTTCAAAGATTCTAGTAGAACATTTAAATATCATTTGTGATTTAAATAATATCAGCGACTTATCTGGTGTTATGGCTGAGAAAAAAGAAGATATTATTACAAAGACATTAGAAACTCCAATCGAAGAAATAGAGTTCTCTGTTCGTACATATAACTGCTTAAAGAGAGCTAATATCAACACTGTACAAGATCTAATCGACAAAAGAGAAATTGAAGTAACAAAAATACGTAATTTAGGTAAAAAGTCATTAAAAGAAGTATTGGATAAAGTTCAAGAAATGGGACTTAAGTTCCACGATTAAGAAAGTGAGGAATAAAAATGAGAAAACTAAATAGAGAAACTCACATCAGAAGAAGTATTTTAGCAGGTCTTACTAAAACTGTAATTACTAATGGTTATGTTGTAACTACTGAAGCTAGAGCTAAAGAAGTTCGCATTCTTGTTGATAAAATGATTACATACGGTAAAAGAGGAACATTAGTTTCTAGAAGAAAAGCCCTTGCTTTCTTACACAATGATGCAAGAGTAGTAGACATCATTTTCAACGACTTAGCTAAGAAGTATGAATCGAGAAATGGTGGCTATACAAGAATATTAAAATTAAACGAAAGAAAAGGCGACGATGCTTTAACTGTTCGTTTGGAATTAGTTGATTAATTTGACTAAAACTGAAAAATGGACGATAGAAGAAATTTACCGTTTCATCCAGTCTTTAATTTCTTATTGTGTACTAAGTAGTAGCAATCCAAAAAGACCAGAAAACAAAGAATTGGTTGGGATGATACCTGTCGTTAAATCTCATATAGAGAGATTAACTGATGAGGAAAAACAGATATTACTTGAAATGGTTTATAGCGATTTTAAAAGATTAGGAACTATACCATATCAGTCTGAAAATCTAACTTATGTTTTGGAAAACTTTGGTTTACCAGTACGAAAAAAAACTCTAGGATAATTTATCCTGGAGTTTTTTGTATTCTTTAATAACGAATTCATCAGTCATACCAGCAAGGTAATCTATAACTTTTCTTTCAGTAGAAGTATCATCTAAATAT
>ODAI012517182.1_pt1 | contig 14102 bp, 7 predicted proteins | sample 1539321 | NCBI WGS metagenome assembly ODAI01 (sample SAMN02144231, study PRJEB22623) | gut metagenome | biome: sheep rumen | host: Ovis aries | place: New Zealand
GGTCTTACCGGATCATCACCGGGATCATCAGTCGACGTGTAATACTCAGAGTACTTTTCGCGGTATTCCTCAAGAGGATTTTTCCCCGAAGCAAACTGAGTAGTTACTTCCTGTCCGTTTTCATCGACGTATTTCGTCGAGACTACTCTTCCGAGTATATCAGTAACATATTCTATGTGAGGGTCACCAGCAGGTTCAGTTTCGGAAACGACGGTCTCGTTTTCCTCAACAACTCGTCCGAGAATATCAGTTACATATTGTTTTTCAACGTGAGTAGTCGGCTCAGTAGTATCAGTTTCCTGCGCAGGGATAGTTTCCACTACTCTGCCGAGAATATCTGTGACATATTCAACTCCGGCAGCGTCCGTCAGCTTAGTTGTTTCACTGTCAGTACCGTCCCCGGCAGTTTCAGTTACAGTACCTTCCTCATCCGTGTCGGTCGGCGTAGTATTTCCGAAAGTAAAAGTATTGCCGGGATTATTACCGGTAGTTTTTCCGGCAGTAATTTCTGAAGCAGAAGTGTCTGATGTCAGCCTGTTATTTGTGACCGCTTTTGACTTGTTGCTTTTTTTGTTAGTATTATCAATATTCATCGCGCAGGACCTTCCGGCAAGTATTACAAGGAATGCTGCCAGCATAGCGATAAATATAGCTATAACTCTTCTGTTTTCCAAATCAGCTGCACCTCCTGATGCCGCGCAGATAATTCATATATACATATTATACTTGCTTTTTCATAATATGTCAAGCATAAGCAGAAGAAAAGCCGGCACTCAGATGAGTACCGGCATAACACTTATAATTCGTCAATAATACCGAGCTTGAACTGCTGTATGAGCAGAGCATCAGCGTTGGTGAGTCCCTTCTTTCCGTCAACATCAGCATTGATAAATCCCTTGCTGGATATGGCTTTTTCGTCCTTGCTGTCTGGACCATACTTATCCGGATTTGTTGCCACCTGCATTACGAGGACAGCATCAGCGATATTCACCTGATGATCAAGGTTTGCATCGCCTTTCAGAACAGGGAGAGTTGCTGTAAGTTTTACAGTCACAGTGTACGAACCATTCGCATTCTTGACTATTTCTCCGGCATTGGTCGGGCACTTGTATCCGGTCGGCAGGGCATCGTTCTTGATGTTTACAGATGTCAGTGCCCAGCCTGACTTTATATTCAATTCTTCGTCGCATATGAAATTATTTGAAGTTACCTGCGGACCTGCAAGATCAACATAGTCTCCGTATTCTCCGGTCTCAGGATCAACCGTGCGGATTTCAAACGGGAGTCTGTAATCAAATTTATCTGTGAGCTCAAGAGGCTTGCCTGTGTCATAGTCGAGAAGTTTTACCTCAACCTGACCGGGCTTGAGATATGAGCCGGCAGCAGTCTTGACTCTGGCTACAATATCCATCGAGTTCGTGTAATCATAGTCGAATGTTTCATTGGTATAGAGATTTGCAAATACATCATCAGAGTTTGTAAAGCTGAATTTATCTGCCTTTTCGTAAAGCTCTGCAAGGTCATCCTTTATTACTGTCGAGTTTGACTCCGCATTGAAAACAGGTCCGGTAAGCAGCCATCCGCCTGGAACATCGTCCTTCTTAACTCCTATATCAGTACCTATCGAATAATTATGCTCCTTGACGTAGCTGTCGGGAATGAGCTCGCCTGTATCATAGTCAATAAGTGTAATCCTTACCTCACCGTAATCCAGATTCATCGGTATAAAGGTAAATCCTGCCTCTTCTGCTGATTTCTGAGTGGCTGAGTCCGGACGTCCGAAAATAACTCCGTTATATGAATACTCTCTGTCATAAACGTTGCTTATATCTTTATCGCTGATCTGACAGTCAGGATTGATAACTGTGACTGATTTCAGGTTTTTACAGCCGTCAAATACAGATGAACCGTTCATACCGCCGAGCTGTTTCACTTCTCCCGGCAGGGTTATATGTTCAATACCTGTTCCTGCAAAGGCAGCCGTACCTATCTTGCCAACATAACCCGGTATCTTTACTTCTTTGAGGTCTTCGCAGTCCTCAAACATTGAATTCGGGATCTCAGTAATGTACTTAGGCAGTTTTACTTCAGTCAATGAAGAACAGCTTGCAAATGCAGATCTGCCTATCACCTCTATACTGTCAGGAATACTTACAGATTTAAGTGAAGTACAGCGCTTGAAAGCCTCGTCATCTATTTTGATAACAGAGTCCGGTATAGTGATCTCTTTTATGGACGAGCGCTCAAATGCACAATAGCCAATACTTTTTACCGAATCCGGAAGTGTGACTTTCTCGAAATCAGTATAGTAAAAAGCGCAGGAAGCTATTTCCGTAACAGTGTCCGGAACAGTATATATGAGTTTATCCTTGAATTCCTCCTTATCAGAGTAAAAATTATAAGCCCTGATAAGGATAGTTTTATCCTTGTTAAAGAGAACCCCATCCTGCGATGAATAATTCGGATTGTTTTCATCAACAGTTACAGATTTAAAGCGGATAGGATCAATCGGGCCTGCTTCAAAATGCAAGTAACAAACCTCGATCTCCTCAACAGATGCCGGAATAAACAGCTCGTCTATATAGTAACATCCATAGAAAGCTGTGCCTTTGATCTTTACGACCGGAACTCCTTTTATCTCTTCAGGAATAGCAAGATCTCCGCTGAAAGTCTCATCACATTTCACTACCTCGGCATAGGCTTCGATCTCATTTTCAGGATCTGACGGATAGATGCGATATGTGAGAGCTTTTTCAGTGACCTCTTCATATGCATTTTCTTCTTCGGCGTTTGCAGTGATGATGTTTGGTTTAGTTTGTGGACGTACCGTCTGGATCGCGCCTCCGACGATACACAGTGCTAAGACTGCTGCGATTAGTTTTCTCATGTTTTACCCCTCCCAAGGTTAAAATTTATACATCTATAATAACAAGTTTTAAGGCAATTGTCAATACCATTAGGTGAATTTGCATAAATATTTAAGATTTATTTAATAATCAGAGACCTCTCCGCTCTGAAAAGTCCTTTCCGAAGCCCGATAAGCGGCTTTCGTATTGACAAAAACAACGTTCTGTGGTACAATATAATGTATTATGTATTACTTTATAAAGGTGTGTTATTATGGACTATATCAGACTTGCAGATATTCTTTTCCCCGATGTAACAGCTTCTCCTGAAGATATGGAGCAGAAGTTCCCTCCGCGTTCTCTTCCCGAGGGTGCCTGCGTTACCAGAATCGGTCCCAGCCCCACAGGCTTCGTACATCTCGGAAATCTCTATAACGCTCTTATAGGCGAGCGCCTCGCCCACCAGTCAAATGGCGTTTTCTACCTCCGTATCGAGGATACCGACAACAAGCGTGAGGTCGAGGGTGCTGTCGAGACAGTTATCAATGCTATGAACTACTTCGGCGTAAACTTCGATGAGGGTGCAGTTTCCGACGGCGACAACGGCAGCTACGGTCCCTACCGCCAGAGACAGCGCAAGGATATTTACCACGTTTTTGCAAAGCACCTCGTTCAGAGAGGTCTCGCTTATCCCTGCTTCCTCACAGCCGAGGAGATAGACGCTCTCCGTGAGCAGCAGACCGCTGTCAAGGAGAACCCCGGCATCTACGGAAAGTATGCCAAGTACCGTGACACTTCCATAGAGGAAGTTCAGCAGCTCATCGCTTCCGGTAAGGAATGGGTGCTCCGCTACCGCGGCACAGAAACTGACGAATACATCTCAGTAAACGATGCTATCCGCGGCAAGGTCGAAATGCCTCGAAACAATATGGATTTCGTTCTCCTCAAGAGTGACGGTATCCCGACATACCACTTTGCTCACGTCGTTGATGACCACCTTATGCGTTCTACTCACGTTATCCGCGGCGAGGAATGGCTCTCCTCACTTCCTATGCACGTTGAGCTCTTCAACGCTCTCGGCTGGCAGCAGCCTATCTACTGCCACACAGCTACCCTTATGAAGCTCGAGAACGGCGGAAAGCGCAAGCTCTCCAAGCGTAAGGATCCCGAGCTCGCACTCTCCTACTACCAGCAGGAGGGTATCAGCCCTGACGCTATATGGGAATTCCTCCTCACAGTCCTCAACTCCAACTTTGAGGAATGGAGGCTCGCAGATCCTGATGCTGACTATAAGGACTTCCCCTACTCGCTCTCAAAGATGTCAATTTCCGGAGCACTCGTTGACCTCGACAAGCTCCGTAATATCTCCAAGGACGTCATCGGCAGAATGCCGGCTGAAAAGATAAAGGAAAGCTGGCTCGAATGGTGCGACGAGTACAACAAAGACTATGCTGATCTCATCAGAAAGTACCCCGAGCGCACTCTCGCTGCTCTCAATGTCGGCAGAAACGCTGCAAAGCCCCGTAAGGACCTTGAAACATGGAAGCAGGCTTGTGACTTCATGAGCTTCTACTACGATGAGACCTTCAAGGTAACAGATGAAATGCCCGCTGAATGTGACGAAGCTACACGCAAGCAGTTCTTTGCTGAATACCTCGCTTCATACGACCACAATGATGACTCCGCAGCGTGGTTCGATAAGGTAAAGGCTCTCACAGACAAGCTCGGTTTTGCAGTAAAGCCCAAGGATTTCAAGAAAAATCCCGACCAGTTCAAGGGCAGTATCGTACACATCACAAATATGCTCCGTATAGCTCTCACAGGTCACGCAAACGCGCCTGACATCCACGAGGTCAGCCACGTTCTCGGTGAGGACATCGTAAGAGCAAGACTCGCAAAGTGGTGCTGAGTCCGATCGAAATATAACATCAAGGAAGGTTTTACTTATGGCTAAGAATAAAGATGGCAACAACGGCAAGCCATTCGAGATACCGCGTCCGGTCTTCCCGAAAAGAGCCGTAATAACAGGCGGTATGCCTTACGGCAACAAGGAGCTCCATTTCGGCCACGTTGGCGGAATGTTCGTTTTCGCTGACACATTCGCAAGATTTATGCGCGACCGTATTGGCAAGGAAAATGTTATCTTCGTCGGCGGCACAGACTGCTACGGCTCCCCTATCGCCGAGGGCTGGAGAGTCAAGGTCGAGAAGGGCGAATTCAGCGGAACTCTCGAAGAATTCGTTCAGCACAACCACGACAAACAGCAGGAAACTCTCGATGCTTACGGCATCTCGCCTAACCTCTTTGCAGCCTCCGGTCTCGGACGTTCAAAGGAGATACACGCAGAAGTGACCGACTGGTTCATCAGCTCACTTTACAAGAAAGGTCAGCTCAGCAAGATCTCGACTATGCAGTTCTTCGATGAAAAGGCAGGCGTGTTTCTCAACGGCAGACAGGTCGTTGGAAAGTGTCCTGTCGAGGGCTGTACATCTGAAAAGGGCTACGCAGACGAGTGCGATCTCGGTCATCAGTATATGCCCGAAAACCTCATAAATCCTGTCAGCACTCTCACCGGCGAGACTCCTACAATGAAGCCCGTTACCAACTGGTACTTCAAGCTCCGTGACTACGAGGAGCTCATGAAGGAATGGGTCGAGGAGCTCAAGAAGCGCAAGGACATACGTCCGGTCGTATGGAAGACTATCGACGAATTCCTCAAGCCGCCGGTTATCTATGTAAAGCGCGAGTTTGAAGAGAAATACTTCTCGCTCAAGGACTCAATGCCCGCGCACGAATACCTCGAAGAGCCCAAGAAGCCTTCGTTCACGATACAATTCAGCAAGCTATCCGACTGCGACGAAGCCTGCCGCGTCCTCACACAGAACGGCATACGCTACCGTACAGGAAAGACTCTCGTTCCGTTCCGACTCACCGGAAACATCGAATGGGGCGTTCCTGCACCTGTTATGGACGGCGAGGAAGGTCTCACAGTATGGGTATGGCCTGAGTCACTCTGGGCTCCTATCTCATTCACACAGACCTACCTTGAAAAGATCGGCAAGGACCGCGAGCTCTGGAAGGACTACTGGTGCAGCAAGGACTCGACCGTTTATCAGTTCATCGGTCAGGACAACATCTATTTCTACGGCATCGCAGAGCCTGCAATGTGGATGGCTCAGCAGGCTTCAGAGACAAAGACCTCAGCTCCGCCCGAGGGAGAGCTCCAGATGCCGGTGATCGTTGCAAATCACCACATTCTCTTCCTTGATAAGAAGGCTTCAAGCTCCGGCGCAGTAAAGCCTCCTATGGCTGAAGATCTGCTCAGTCACTACACGCCCGAGCAGCTCCGTATGCACTGGCTCGGACTCGGACTCGGACAGCGTTCGGTAAGCTTTATGCCCAAGCCCTACAACCCTGACGCTAAGCCCGATGATGCTGATCCCGTTGTAAAGGACGGTCTGCTTCTCTCAAATGTTTACAACCGTATGATAAGAACTGCTTTCTATACAGCACAGAAAGAGCTCGACGGAATTATGCCTGACAACGCTCCCGAGGAGCAGTTCCTCGCTGACGCTAAAAAAGCTGTTCTCGACTACGAAAGACATATGTCAAAGTTTGCTTTCCACCAGTGTACCTACGTTCTCGACAGCTATATCAGAAACGGCAGTAAATATATGGCTAAGGCTCTCAACGGAGAATATCCGGACAAGGAACAGCTCAAGCAGGCGCTCGCAAACCTCTTCTATATGATCCGTATAGCCGGAGTTCTGCTTCATCCTATGGCTCCCTTCGGAACCGAAAAGCTCCGCGAGTATTTGCAGGTCGATGAAAGGATATGGTCTTGGGATACTATCCTTGAGCCCCTCACCTACTTCACAGGCAGCGGACACAAGCTCAAGTTCCTGCCCCCGAGAACCGACTTCTTCACACGTCACGAAAGTCAGTTTGCAGCTGAAACAAACGAATGATAATAAAGCCCGAAGACGTTCAGAACGCCTCCGGGCTTTTTCTATGCAGCGGAACTGCTGTTACTTTTCAAGAAGATTTTTCCTTGCTTCAGGGTTATTGTTGATTATCATTGCGAGATCGTCACAGTTCTCCATTTCCGGGCAGATGCCGCAGGTATCGGCTCCCCTTTTCATTGCGCATTGTCTTATCGGACAAAGCGAGTCACAGTAGGGAGTTTTTGCACCGTTTACCCGGCAGCCCTCGCAGTTTATCATATCCGGAGTGATCGTTACTCCGTTGAGTTCCGACCATTTCTCCGCAACGCTTTTGCGCAGTCCGTCATCATTGTTCAGAGTTGCTGTACGAGCCTCACACTTTTCGCAGTCCAGACCGCAGTACGCAATAAGTTCCCTCATATCTTACCTCCTGTTATAGCAAGTGCCTCCGTTATTTCCGGAGGCACTTCTTTTTTCGGAAATCAGAAACCTCCGAAAGGATCGTTTCTGTTCTTCTTACCGGACTTAGCAGTCGGTTCTTCGTAACCGAAGATGTCATACTCGGTTGTAACCTCCTGCTTTTCCTTTTTAGGCTTGCGCACAGGCTCAATACCGTGCTCCTTGAGATAATCGTCAGCAAGGTCGGAAGCTCCGCCCATATCCATCTGGAACACTGAATCGTATACAGCATCAGCCGATGACTGAGAGTAGTCTCCGGAACCGCACTTGCTGTTTACCTGCTTGATATAGCGCTCTGTAAGGAACGAAAGGTACTTCTTCTGTATGCTTGAGTCGCTTACGCTTCCGTCATAGAGACGCTCAGCAGAAACGAGCTCCTGATCGCGAAGCTGCATAAATACAGTTGTTGCAGCAGAACGGTATATCGTCACAACGCTTATGGTTATGAGCGTACAAATTCCCATAGCCACGAGCTTGGCTGTTATGACCGTAGGAGACTGCTTTTCACGCTTTTCAGTTTCCGGCAGCCAGAGCGGTACTCTGTGTACCTCTTCTCCGCAAACGCGGCAGAAACGAGTGTCCTTTCCGACAACTCCTCCGCACTTGCGGCAGACCTTGTTTTTCTTGCTTCTTCTGTAAGCAAAAATGCACTCAACGATCACGAATACTGTGAGAAGTATACCAATTATAATTGCAGCAGCTGTCTTTGCAGCCTTGCCCTTGACCTTACCCTTGCCGTTCTTGCCGGCTGTGTAGGACTCATCGAACTTACCGTCGCCGTCGCTGTCCACATCAAGAACAGTCTTGCCGGAAGCCTTAGTATTAGTGCTGATGATAGTGCCTTTGCTTATCGGTACATCGCTGAACGTTCTTACATCTGAATATTCTCCGTCCTCATCGGCAAAGCTGATAGAGTAGTCCATCGTACCCTCGCCGGTACCGTTGATGCATATCTCGTAATTTGTATCGTTATCGAGTCTGAGAACCTTTATCTCGTTATTCTCGCCCTCGAAGCCAAGTGAACCGAATGAAGCTCTTGTGCTTAGATCCTCGGGATCAGATGAGAGTACCTCGCCGCTGCACTTTACTGTGACGTCAACCGGGCAGGCAATTCTTACTACAATGCTATACTTGCCGCCGACATTGTCTGCAAGGTCATTGAAGGCATAAGCCATATCCTCGCTGGTCTTAACGTTGTATGAGTAGCCGGGTGAAGCAATATCGTTCATCAGCTTCTGTGCTTCCTGGAGCTGTGTGCCGTCGAGTTTATGGAAGAAGCCGAGCGAATACATTATTACGCCCTTATCCTTGACCTCTGAAGCACGCTTCCTGATAGCAGAGTCATATTTTCCGTCCTCGCCGGTCGGACCTGTCTCAGGGTAGCCGTCGCTCATTACGAACATCAGCTTTCTGTCGCTGTCGGTCTGCTCAAGAAGCTCGTAAGCCTTGTCAATACCGTCGTACATATTTGTACCGCCGTCAGCTCTCAGCTTCTGGATAGCGTCTACGAGCTCTGCCCTGTCACTGCTCGATATTACAGCAGTGTTTGCGTAATCGGAATAGGGCACGAGACTTATATCTACGCTGGGATTTTCAGTGAGAACGTAGTCCACGAACTTCACAGCAGCCTGAATGGTCTCGCTTATAGGAGTTCCTCTCATACTGCCCGATACATCGAGAACAAGAGCGACTGAACGCTTTAATGAACCAAATTTGGTCTTGAGATTTTCAGATTTTTTGTACTCGCCAGCCTTGTTGTCAGGTGACTCCTTGTTAACGATAAAGTCGCGTATCTCGTAGGTAACGCCGCCGTTGCGGTCGGAAAGAGTCATAGTATATATACCGGGCTCGAGTCCGCCTAAATTAAACACTGGCTCGCTGAGATCATTGTCAATGACCTTTTCGCCGTCCGAAGAACGGGCAACAGTCAGGTGACACTCGCTGTACTTTTCGGAATTTGCATTGTATACGGTAAACTCTGCATCGCTTGAATATGCTGCACTGAATGTACGCGCATAACCGGAACGGCTTATACCTACCGCATCGAATGCATTGATGATGTTCATTATCTGACTGTCGTTAAGAGCATATTTGTCAGGAACGTCCTTGTTGTCCCTCAGCTGCATAGCGATAGTCGTTATAAGATCACGGAACTGCTCATAGCTCATATCTGTTACGATAAAAGGTATCGCTGTATAGTAGAGATATGCGAGCTGTTCTGGTGTAATGGCTTCCTGATCGTTGTTCTTCTGCGTCATAAGGTAAGCAGAATGAGAAATGATCGTGCTGTCATGGAGAAGTTCCTCGTGTGTGAGACCTGTGGTCTTTCCGCAGGTATCCTCGATAGTTACAGCATTTCCGGACGCAGAGGGATTTTTCATAGAACGATACCCCTTGCTGTTGGGCTCACCTGTCTCCCAGTTGCAGGAGTTGCTGTGGTCACCGAAACCGCCGTCATCAAAGTCCTCGATAAGCTCAGCAAAAATATCTGCAAGTCCCTGCATATAAACGCTGTTATCAGCTATATCATAAGGCAGGATAGCCTTGACATACTCTCTTGCAATGTCATTTGCATCAGAACTGTCAATAAAAGCTAAAGCAGCTCTTCCGGGCTTGCTCTCGTCCTCAGATACAGATTCCTGATATCTTACTGTAAGTTCTTCCTCGGAAGGTTCAGCTCTGAGATAAGTGCGCTGGTGTTCAGAAGCCTTATCGACCAGAATGTAGCAGTTCTCAAGGGAGGCTGCTCCAAGAATATTTCCAAAGAAACTCTCAACGCTTTTGATCTCGGACAGCAGCTCAACAGCTTTAGCATTGCTCTCCTTAGCTGACTGGAAGCCGTCATTTTCGTCAAATCCGGCATAAACATAGATGTTTTTTTCCTCGTCAAAAACGTCGCTTTCCTTTTCAGCTTTTTTCTTCTTTGGCTGTGCTTTTGTTGTAGTCTTTGTCTCAGTTTCGGTATCGCTCTCAGAAGCAGTCTCTGTCTGAGTTTCGGTCACAGTTTCAGACTGTGTTTCCGTTGAAGTTTCAGAGAGAGTCTCATCATCTGAGCTTGTTTCATTTTCAGAGTCAGACTGTGTTTCAGACTCTTCGTCGGTCTCAGTCTCAGTTTCCTCTTCTGTCTCTTCCTCAGTTTCTTCTTCAACCGGTTCATACTTTCTGAACTGATAAGTTGAAAAATCACTGCTCTGCTTGCCGATACAGTTGAGCTTGTAAAGCACCTCACCGGTGTCAGCATCGGCTATGATATTCTGCACCGCATTGTCAGTGACCTTATCATACACAGTAAATGAATAGCTCATATGCGGCTTTTCATCTTTGTCGATAACTATCCATGAGCCGTTGTTGCGGATAGAGTATTCTTTGTCGTTATTCACCTGATATTCGGATTTAAGATACTTCGCTACTTCACCCTTGACATCATTTTCACTCATCTGAGCCTTCGGGATATAGTCCTCAGCAAACTTGAAATAGCTTCCGGCAATAGCAATGAGATTGCCCTTCTTATCGGCAATTACCTTCATATCGTGACCGAATACCGGATAGCCGTTCTTCATCTGACGCAGAGCGTATGTATCGAATATCTTGCCCTCATTGAGAAAACGCATCTTGAATTCATTCTGAGGGTCAATAATACCGTAATCGCCTTTGAGCGCACCAAGTGCAGCAATGGCACTGTCTGAATCAGTTATGACAATATCAGACTTGCCGCTGATACCTGCTGCTCTGTACGATATAACACCCTTGCCCTCAGCTTCTGCCTTAGCCTTTTTCTCAGCAATGGACTCCTCCTGAATAAGAAGCTGCTCCTCGGAGATCTCCTCGGCAGCCATAGTGTCCTTCGGACCTTTGCCGAATATATTATATATACAGAATGCATCAATAATAGATGTTGCAGCAATGACTACGATCATAAGCCATGTAAGCATTCTGAGTCCGCCGCGCTTCTTCTGCTTTTCAGAGGAAGCCTTGCTATTTTCATTCTCTTGCATATTCACACCCACCATTCATATTTAAAAGGACGACTCTGCTGATAGAGCCGAGCCGTCCTTAGTTTTGTCAATGTAACAGTAATGGTCGATTACTTGCCGAAGCTGAAGCTCTTTGCAGGAGCCTTGGAGTCGTCGTCATTCTTGAGTGATGAAGCAACTACATAAGAACCTACGATAAAGATGAGAAGGAAGAGCATCCAGAAGATGAGTGTCCATGTAGGACCGCCCTTGACCTTTGTCTTCTCCATCTCATCCTTGAGCTTGCCCTTGAGATAGAATGCCTCAATGAAGAGGAAGAGTCTTCCGAAGAGAAGGAACACAGCAGATGCACCAAGGGAAAGAACTGCAAAGTTGTACTTCTTTGAAATATACATAAATGCCCAGCCTGCTAAACCAGCTACTGCGCCGATAGTTGCAACTACTTCGATGAACTTAACGAATTTTGTGAAGCCGTTATCAGCGATGCTGTCGTCCTCATCAGACTCATCACAAACTGCTGAGAATGAAGTTCTGCTCCAGTCGCTCCACTTCTGATACTTGTACTTTGTCTTCATAAACTCAGTGTGGTAAGTACCGAAGATACCCATAATGATGTAGAATACCATTAATACGGGAATGATCTTCTTAAGATCAAACTTGATGTTTGCCTTGTCGAGAGCTCCGAGAGCACTCTTTCCGGCATTGCTGAACGGATTGGGAGCTGCTGCGGGAGCGGGTGCAGGTGCAGGTGCTGCTGCCTGAGCGGGAGCCTGAGCTGCTGCGTCGTTTGCTGCTCCGCAGTTGGGACAATGTGCTGCATTGTCAGGGATCTGTTTGCCACAATTCTTACAAAACATAATTTTTTCCTCACTTTTCTTTTATAATGTTTATACGTATGATTCCGGCTGAAAGCCTGCCGGAGCCGGCTATATTACAGCCGTGTGCCGGCTGGAATATGCATTAAAGCGTCAATAATTCCTCTTGTTCCTTTTTCAGAGTTTTTACGGAGTATACCGCAGCAGCTGCTGCCGCAATGCAGACAGCCATCATAATAATAGGAACAGGACTGAACAGATATTTATAATCGTTAAAGTTTTCTTCCATATCAAATCTTTTGACCTGATCATACATCCTGTCGTTCTGCTTGATGCGGAAAAGAATATTGCATATATATCCGATGACCGGCAGGATCGCAGAAACCGCTGCAAGTCTCAGAGAGATAATATTTTTTTTCACAAATGCCATAACAGCAGCTACAATAGAAAGCAGCGCAGACAGCAGAACGACCACATAGTTGATTATGAATAAAGTCTTCAGGTAACTATCATCAAGAGCCTCAAAAAACTCCTCAGGTCCTATATAGTAGATCATAAAATAGTTGTTCAGCAGATCGCTGCTTACCTTATAATCAGAACGATAATTCTGGTAAGCATACGAATAACAGACCACACCAAACGCAAGAAACAGCGTGATGATGACTGTAAAGAACGGCATATACCCTAAAATGCTGCCCTTGTCGTACTTGTCATTTATACTGATATGAAAAGCTTTGCTCGAAACTCTGAAACACATTCCTGCGACCAGGAGTTCGGCAATTATCAGCACGACCGCCGGCACACTGAACGCCAGTGACGAAGAAAGCCCTGATTCCGAGCACTCGTGAATATAATATATGAAATTGGCTATATGAGCAAGCGGAATTATTAGAGCGCTCTTCCCGACGGAAGAAGCCGCTTTGTCATAATCCCTTTTCAGAAGCTGTATCAGTGCCAGCACCAGTAAAGCTGCCGAAAGTGCTGCTATTCCAATGTCTATATATGTAACTGCTTTGCTCCAATTATCGGTGGTATCCGAAAATTTTTCAGGACCGAGACCAATAAGAGCTTCAACGGCACTGTCCATTGACATAGAGATATACATCGTTCTGTCGCCTTTGTCGATTTTGACATAAGTAAGGCTGACTTTAAAAATACCGGATATAAGAAACATTACCGTCACTATCATAGTACATATCATAATGACACGTTCCTTTGTCTGGCTCAGCTGAACGGGAGAAAAGCCTCCCTCAAGCGGCTCTGACTGAACTTTTCCGCAGCTGAAGCAATAATCGCTTCCGTCCGGGAGCTCTGCGCCGCATCTGTTGCAATTCAATTTCAATCCCCCCTTTTCTGATATCAGGCTGTCTTTTCGAGCCTTATATCGTAAAGAGTTACGCTGCTGTAATCAACACCGCCTATATACAGTGCTATCTCAGCGTTATCATCATCAGCAGAAGCTGTAAATTCTGCTTCAAACGGTGATCTCTCGCCGTTATTCACAAATCTGCCTGAATAGAACTCATTATCTCTTCCCCTGACAACGACTTTATTTCCGTCATCTGTGTCCTGCGAGGAAGTACACTTGAAGCTGAGTCTGTACCTGCTGCCTTTTTTTAGCTGGATACCAGAAATAACCGCCTGTACATCAGCATCCTTATCCCCGCCGACGACGATATTCACCCAGAATGATCTGTCATAATCGGAGAAGTAAGTTGCGGCACTTGCACCGGAAGTCTCGCTGCAGCTGACACTGTATTCAGCCTCAGCAGCTGCATCAAGTCCGAGCTTATCCGACTCTATGCCCAATACACTGCATATCTTGTCAGCGAGCAGATAAGCGTTTTTTTGCTGAGTCACAGCAGAAGGATGCCAGTCTGCACCAAAGCCGTCTGCCTGAGTCTGCGTAGGCGACTGATAGCTCATTATGCGCTCATCAGCTGTCTTTTCCTTATAACGGGAAATAGCCTCCTCTATCATAGGGTACATATCAGTGCAGCCCATAATGCCGATCGTGCATATGATATAGGAGTCGGGATTGTTCCTGCGGACAGTCTCAAGGAA
>ODAI010570838.1_pt1 | contig 14100 bp, 8 predicted proteins | sample 1539321 | NCBI WGS metagenome assembly ODAI01 (sample SAMN02144231, study PRJEB22623) | gut metagenome | biome: sheep rumen | host: Ovis aries | place: New Zealand
GCAGCAATGTCGAAGCATTCTTTCAGTTCGTCAAACTTATCCGGAGTAATCACCATTGGCTTGTCGGCCAACACATTGATGCCAGCTTCCAGAGTCTGTTTGATATAGTCAGTTTTCAAACGATTATTACCGGCAGTTACCATGACGTTACCTTTCTTCTCGGCAATCATCTTCTCCATAAAGTCTTCACCGGTATAGATAACTTCGTTCCAGTGAGTAGGATTCTCGGCACGTTGGTTATAGGCTTCCACCTTTGCCAGATGTTCCTTCAAGTCTTCTCCACCCGGAGAATAAACGTATACATCCTCACTGATCTGAGGGTAAGAAGTTTTCTGAACCAGAGCGGCATGGAAATGACCAGGATCTAAGGTAATCAGTTTTACCTCGCCTGCAGCACCGGTGAATGATTGAGGTTCTTCCTGTTGCTGAGTCTTCTGGGCACATGCAATCATCATCAAAGGGAGAGTCAAAAGCAATAATTTTTTCATCATAACATTCATAATTTTTCTGCAAAAGTACAGATAAATGCTCAATTATGTTTATTCCTTCGCAAACTTTTCGTACAAAGCATTCAGGTTTGCTTCTTCCGGCGTTCCACCGTAAACCAATACGCGATACTTCAGATGAATCTTCTCGCCTTTCTTCAAATCAGCCTGCTGATCGTTCTCCGGCCAGTACATCGGAGTCGGTGACATAAAGCCATAATCACGGGTGAACCAAGGTGCAGGGAACCACTTGCAAGAAGGATGTTGCATGATCACGATACCTTCGTAACCTGTCTTGCGCTTCCCGTAGAACGTTAACCACTTGGCGCGAACACCGAATGTAGCTTTCTCACCAACCTGTCCTTCACTATTAACCATCACGCCGCCTTGTTTCACGGTCAAATCCTCGGCGATGCGAGCACTGAAGAGAGAATGGTTGGTCTTCAGGATTGTTACATCCATCAACATTTCCATTTCAATTTCGAAATCCAATTGATAAAGCGATTTTGATGGAGAAGAGATGGTGATCAACCGTTTATCTTTGATAGGAGCCTCAGCATCCGGACGTTTCCAGATACACTCATCTTCAATCACCACGCGTTCACCTTTTGCTTCCAAGATACGAGCGCCAATGGAGATAATTCGACCACGGTCCAAACCCTCCTGCCAATAGTTACCACCATTTACGCGGTCACAACCAAAGAACAAAGAAGTGTGGTGAGGATACAATCCATTACGCATAGAGGTAGCGCTACCACCTGAAACAGGAGCGTTCACAGGAAAGAAGAACGGATATTTTTCATCTTCATAGAAACGATAACTGGTGAAGAAACTGCCAGCAACGGTCACATCGATCCGATTCCCAATTTTCTCAGCAGAAACTTGCTGTGGCTGGGCATCCACCCGACTGAAACTACATAAAAAAGCTACTATTGCTATACTAAATAAAAAGAAACGATTTTTCATGATACATTATTTTAAGATTAATTCTACTGTTGGAGGATAAGCGAAATCATTCCACAGTTCGTTGGCCCGCTCGGGTGACATCTCTCCATCATAGGCATAGAGACGATAGCGCAACTTATACTGTTTTCCACTTTCCAAATTCCAATCCATATTCTTAGTCGGAGCAAAGTTGATGAACGCATCACCTCTCCGTCCGTTCGCATTCTCATCCCAGATGCGAAGTGGCTCGGGTGAGTTATAGTTGTCGGGAGCACCCAAGAACAACAAACCGGAATGACCGGAAGGTGAAGTACCGGTAATGTAGATCCAACGAGCCCGCGAGCCGTCAATCTGTTGACGCGACTTTCCTTCTGAGGTCATCATGATACAGTTCTTGTTCGTCCAAACCTCGTTGGCACGGTAACCGAAGCCGGCATAACGATATTCTTTCAACAACACAGGTAAGTTGGTTGATGGCATCAGGTCGGATTCAAAGTCCCAAAGGAAACCTTCACCTACATGCCATGCTTTTACCTTCCACATCTCATCCATAATCTTCTTTTCACCATTTGGAGTAAAGATGATATGGTTCAATTTGGCATCAAAGCCCGACATCACCGCACCCTGGAATGTTTTATCGATACCATCGGCCCGTACAGTACCTTTGCGGTCACCCAGGTTCCACAAGTCGTAGATGGTACCATCATACTCCAACTTTGTCCACGGATTCCATATACCGTAATGGTGGCGGTGGTCCTTCGGTTGGATGGTTGTCAAGACAAATCCCGACGGCGTATATGCAGGATGAATGTATCCGCTGCGCTGGAAGACAGGGTCAACCCCAGCAGGTGGCATCGTAACCGTATACTTATAAGCCAGAATCGGTTGACCACCCTTCTTAAGAATCAACGAGTTGGAGTCATCCTCCACTTCCATGACTGCACCAGTCTGTTTTTTTAACTTCTTGGTCTTCAACAGATAGCTACGTACTTCGTTGGCCTCGGTTATTCCTTCCAAAGCAAAGTATAAGACCGCACGACCGTTTTCGACTACCAACTGAGAGGCAACAGGGAGTTTTTTCTTTTCTCTGAGCTCAAAAAGTTGGAACGTTGTTCCCTCTTTCAGCGGAATAGAAGAAACATCTGCACCGACTACACAGTCTTGCCGTTCATAAGCACCCGCATTGACTTGAAGGCGGTAACTGCCGGCAAAGAGTGGTAACTCTATCCAACATAAGACAAATAAAACGATAGAAAGTATTCTTCTCATAAGCCTCTTATTAGAATTGATAAGGTGGGCGTTGAGGACGACTTAACATTGCATTTGCCTCATCGTCATTTTTGAAACGTTCCAAAATCGGATCCCAGTACAGACGACGGTGCAACTTCATGGCAATGTGTTGCAACAGACAAACAGAACATGAGCGGTGAGCAATTTCAACCGGACAAATGTTCAGTTGGCGTGTACGAATAGACTGCAACCAGTTGCCGTGATGATCTTTACTTTCGTAGAGATGAATTTCGTTTTCACCAATCTTCGATTGAAGAATACGTGGGTCGGATGCTTTCAGCGGACTTGATGCATATGTCTTCGGATCGTTGGCAGATGCTTGATAGTTTCCTCTACTTACAAAGATCCATCCTTCAGTACCTGTGAAGAGCAAGCCGTTCGGTTTCTCCTTGCTGTCGGTTGTTCCGCGAACAACAACGCCGTTAGCATAAACCATTTCCGTAGCATATTCTCCGTGAACATCCCATAAACCTTTATCAGCGAACTTAGCCTCACCGTAGATTTCAATCGGACCGGAGTATTCTGTACCCATTGCCCAGTGAGCAATATCAAAGTGGTGTTGTCCCCATCCGGTAATCATACCTGCACCGAATTGTTCACAACGTAACCAACCCGGACGTCCATATCCTTTCTGCGGATGTACTCGATCTTCAGTATAAGGAACGTAAGGAGTCTCGCCCAACCATTTCTCATAGTTGAATCCATCAGGGATAGGCATAGGCGTTGGGTCACCACCGGCTGGATCGCCCGGCAAGCGGACTTCGATTTCCTTCAGTTGTCCGATACGACCGTTACGAACCAATTCGCAAGCGACACGGAACTGCTCAGAAGAACGTTGCTGCGTACCAATCTGGAAGATACGTCCTGTAGCGTTCACAGCATTGCTAACCTTACGGCCTTCCTCTACAGTCAAGGAAGTCGGTTTCTCCAGATAGATATCCTTTCCGGCACGTGCAGCATCGATAGCCGGTTTTGCATGCCAGTGGTCGGGAGTACAGATGACAACTGCATCTATATCCTTATTCGCCAACAACTCCTCGTAATGTTCATAAGTCTTCACACTATTATAAGGAGTACCATATTTCTTCGTATAATAGTTTTCTACGTAACTCTTTGCATCCGCTACACGATGTGCGTCCAAATCACATACCGCGACGATGCGTGCATCATCATATTTCCATACACCCGGCATGTCGTGATCGCGGGCAATACGTCCTGTACCAATGATGCCAATATTGATTCGATTGGAGGGAGCATTCTTTCCCAAAACAGAAGCAGGCACGATGGTCGGCACGCCAATCAATCCAAGGCCAGAGGCCATTGAAACCTTTAGGAAGTCTCTTCTAGATAAATTTTTCATGGTATTATATTTTAAAAGAAATACTATTTTTCTAAAAAACAAAGATAACATATTATTTCATCGAATATAGTTTGTTTTTTGCAGGCAATTATCCTATTTTTGCATTAGGCAAAAGAGAAGTGAGTATGGTTAAGCTAATGCATGAACAGGTGTCGGTCAACGAGGACTCTCCGATCATTGCGAGGTTCTATGATTACGACCACTTTACTTTCCCGTGGCATTTCCACCAAGAGTTCGAAATTATCTACGTGGAGGAGAGCCATGGCGAAGAGTTCGTTAATGACAGTAAGATTCACTATTACCCTGGCGACATCCTTTTGATTGGAGCAAATACTCCGCATTTCACGAAGTCGGCACCCGAGTATTACAACAATGACAAAGGACTCCGAGTAAAGGGGGTGATCATCCAGTTCAAGAGAGAGATTCTACCTAACATTATCTATCAGTACCCGGCCTACTATCAGATTAAGCAGTTACTGGAAAGGGCAAACCAAGGCATTTACTTCAACATCAACCATAACCAGCACATCCGTCATCTGATAGAAGAAGTTCCTTTCGAGAAAGGTATCAAACTATTGACGAGTCTTCTGCATATTCTTGAGGCAATGGCTAACACCGAGCAATATCAATGTATCAGTAGTGACGCCAACTGGAACTATCACAGTTCTGTCGATAATCGGTTTGAACGTGTCATCACCTATATCCGTCAACATTTCGTTGAAGAGGTTCACACGAAGGATATAGCCGCCTTGATACCGATGAACCATACGGCCTTCTGCCGTTACTTCAAAGAGAAATCAAGTAAAACGGTGACCGAGTATGTGCAGGAGCTTCGAATCAGCTATGCCTGCCAGCTGATGACGGAGAGTTCGGAAAGTATTTCACAGATTTGCTTCCGTTGTGGATTCAACAACATTCCACATTTCAACCGTATCTTTAAACGGTACAAACAAATTACTCCAACAGAATATCGAAAACAATTTAGTTCGACCCGAACTAACAAATAAAAACAAAAGATGAAAACGAATTATCTCATTATCATATCGTTGATTCTATTCTTCTCGTGCCAAAGAAATGGAATCGTTCTTTGCGAACTATTTAATGAAGAAGAAATAACCGAAGTTGACAAGATCATACAATACTACGATAGTTTTATCCGAGTACAAACCAATTATAAAGGTGAAGATATATCACACGCCTATCAGACCTTTTTACAGTTAAACACGATTTTGGCACAGGAAGGAAACGATATGGATGTGTTACGCCCTTCGTTGAATTTGCAAAACGCACTTTTCTTGACTATGAAATCCGAATTCATCGAGGAAATCTTTCAACTGAAAGCGTTTTACGATCATATAGGCTCACATATTGAAGACAGTAATCCACCGTTGCATATCACCCCCAATGGTAAGTTTGTGAAATACCTCCAAGAGTTAGCCAAAATTAATCCGTTGTTTGAACCCTGTGCCAAGGAACTGAGTGAGAAAGGGGATGTAGGTACAGAATGCTATCGAACGTTGTTGACAAAGTATGCGCAAATCGACTTCAACAATAAGGACGAACGCTTTGCCTTTATTGTATGTATGCTAAGAAGAGCCTAGGAGTTGAGAGTGTCAGATATTTTCATGCTTCCTTTGTCCTTGTGGATCTCCAAATTTACAAGAAGACCATTGCGGGTCTACGCCCCGCGCGGATTGAAAATCCGCAGTTAAAGCGTTGGGGATCCGGAGATCCCCAACAACAATAAAATACTTCGGTAGACATAAAAAAGAGGATTCACCTTATTGGTGAATCCTCGTCGTTATATTATTAATACCTATTATTGAGCAGGTTCTGCATCTGGTTTAAGTACATAACCATCAGCTGGTACAGTTAATGGAGCGATATTTGTTTCAGCACCCGGATAACCGATGTTCTGGTTGATATGTCCATTCGTGTTAGAAGTGATAGCACCTGCAGGAACAGGCCACAAAACATGGTGAACACTAATCTTGTATTCTGCCCATTTATGTTTAACGCCCTTGTTATAGAAGTTGTTGGTCTTGTTTACCCAATCCCACCAGAAGTTATAACCTTCTTGCTTTACGTTTGAACCCGTGCCACCAGGACCAGAGAAATTATCCAACTTGTAAACTCTGCCACCAAATACTTCGCAAGGTCTGCCTAACTTAGCAAACGTATAGGCGATACGTACGATTTCGACGTGACGGTTCTCTTCGTAGTACAACTCACGAGCACGTTCGTTCAGGATTTCACCGATATTGATATCAGCAGCTGTCAAAGGATCAGCGCCTGCACGAGCACGAACTACGTTCAACATTTCAGCAGCCTGACCAGGTTGGTTCAACCAATAGTAGCACTCGCCCATCATGAGGTAAACTTCTGCAGAACGATAAACATACCAAGGAGTTTCACCACCCAAATACTGACCGTTCGTGGTCTTTGGATCCGGAACGTATGTCTTATAGTGAGGCCATTGATACCAGCAACGGATGGTATCTTCAACCGACATAGCCGGGTTACGAACGATGTTCTTACCATACCATTCACTACCAGAACTCTTCAAAGATGGGTGGTTATATAACAAGTCAGAAGTATTTCTCCAACTATCACGGTTGTAAACACCACGCATATCATTCTTTTCCTTTTCGGTCCAGATATCATATTGGAAATAGTTGGTATTACGTAAACGACCGATACCACGACCATACAACTTGTTATTATCCATCAAAGGATTTGTTTCATCTGCAGCAACGGTTACGTTTGTACCCGTCTTACCATCCGGAGTTCTACAACCTGTCGAACTGTTCCAAAAAGCAACGGCATTACGCATAAGCTGAATACGGTCTGAACCATCTACTTCAGGATATGCAACGACGTACATCAAACCTTCTGTGTTGCTCATGTCCAACTTAGCCTCAACACTGTGGAGGTCGAACATCAAGTTTGGATGATTTGCCTGTGTAGAAGTGAAACGGTTGGTCATCAATGGGTGAGCAGCAACGATTTCACGACCTATAGCAATCGCCTTTTCGAATTGACCCAAGCACATGTAGTATTTCATCAGGAGGACACCACAAGCAGCCTTGCTGGTACGACCACGATCCACTTTTTCAGGTACCCACTGGTAAGCGAACTCCAAGTTCTTTACTTCACGTTCCAGGATTGACCAACGGTCATAGGAATAGAAGTCGGTCTTCGGAGCGTTGATTTCCCAATCCAGGAAAGGAACATCGCCAAACTGGTGAGTCAACTTATAGTAGCGGTAAGCTCTTTGGAAGTAAGCAGCACCCAAAACGGCATTACGTTCAGCCTCGCTCTTATAGGTAGCATTGTCGATACGTGCAATAACCACGTTTGCATATTTGATACCCTTAAAGCCTTCATCCCAGTACCATCCAATTCTCGTACGGTCAACACTGTTCAAGTTTGCGTCCGGCAAAATAGAAGAGTCCATATCCATCTGAGGACCCGCCTTATCGGTAGTTCCTTCCACACAGATATCCGCTTGAATCATCTCCGTCAGGAGCGGAGCACCATCACCGAAAAATTCATGACGCATGTTACGCTCACAGGTTGTCAGCGCAGCGTAGAATCCTTCTGCATTTACGTATGTATTATCAGGTGTATAGAAAGAAAGGGCTTTCGTATCCAACCAACTCTCGCTACATCCACTAAAAAGAACAGGGACGGCAGCAATAACGATTGATACACCTATTTTAATTATATTTTTCATATCTATTCTTTTTAAAATTATAATGTGAAGTTAACACCTAAATTAACTGTACGAGGAGAGTAGTCACCCACTTCAGGATCATACCAGTAGTTGAAACATGGTGACCAGATGAATGGGTTACGAACGCTCAAAGACAGACGCATTTGTTGGATACCGGCCTTTTTCAAGAAATCCTTCGGAACATTGTATGACAATGCCAAGTTATCCATACGGATGAACGACTTCTTCACGTAGTTATTACCGATATTCTTAGAACCGATACGAGCATAATCATTAATAGGATTCGTAGGAGTCCAACGTGGCTGATCGTACTCAGAACTTCTATCAGGGAAGTTTGAAGAGTTTGCAGCGCGGTTGAATGTACCATACTGTCCAAAGTAAGCATAGAACGATGCAGACAACGTAAAGTTCTTCAAGAAGGTAACATCATTGTTCCATGACCAGCGAGAACGCGGAGTGGTATATCCCTGGAAGATCTTATCGGCATTGGTCATCACACCGTCGCCGTTTTGATCCTTATACTTGAAGTCACCCGGTTGGCATCCGAACTTAGCAGCCTCAGTTTCTTCACCAAGTTGCCATACACCTACTCTTTCGTATTCCCAAATCTGATCTGGGTCATGACCGATGAACCACTTGTTATCTGGGTCATCCTTTTCTCTCTGACCAATTACATTACCGTTAGCATCTACGATGTCTTCCATATCACCGTACAACTTCTTCAGTGTACGTCTGTTCATTGAGAATGTCAATGTACTACGCCAGTTCACGTTCTCGGTACGGATAGGATTGAAGTTCAAGGTGATTTCCAAACCCTTGTTCTGCAACTGACCTAAGTTAGCAGCCACACTGGCGAAACCGGTGATGGACGGAAGCTTACGGTCGACGAGCAAGTCGTTGGTACGAGCTACATAACCTTCGATCGATCCACTTACGAAATCGTTGAACAAAGAGAAGTCCAAACCAAGGTTCAAGGATTCAGAACGCTCCCACTTCAACGAGCTGTTTGCCATACGGTTCACATAGATCTGTGAAGTATTGTACAAGCCACCTGATTGGTTGATATATGGGTGCAGACCAGAGGTCATATCTGAGATAGCCTCGTACTGACCGATATCACGGTTACCATTCTGTCCCCAAGAGAGACGTAACTTACCATAGTTGAACCAAGAGTTCTGCAGTCTTTCCCAGAATTTTTCAGATGAGAAGACCCAACCTAAAGCCACAGATGGGAAGGTTGCACGTTTGTTGTTCAAACCGAATGCGGAATAACCATCACGACGAACAGAAGCAGTGATCATATACTTGCTCATCAATGAGTAGAACAAACGACCCATCAACGCATCACCTGTACGATAGGTATCATTACTTTCTACCAAAGGAACTGTACCAGCTTGAATACGGTGGTAACCCAAGATATCGTTTGGTGAGAAGTTTGAAGACTTAGCCGTCGTACTCCAGTATTGACCCTTTTCGGCGTTGATCAAGAAGGTTGCTTCCAGACGATGGATCTTATTGAATTCATGGCTCCAGCGGAAGACATTATCGACCTGCCAGTTGTAAGTTTTCTGAACGGTACGTTCTGAATTACCATTCGTTGTTTTCCATGCAACGTTCGTTGAAGCTTCATGGTTGTAATATTCACGGAACTGGTAGTGAGGAGTAAAGTTCACCTGATATTCAATGTCGAACGGCAACTTCACGATTGCATACAAACTTGCATTCAAGTTATAGTACATATCCGTACGGTCTCTGTGTAAGTTATCGTAGAATGCGTTTACTACATTCTGGTCATCCGACGGATATCTCTGATACAAACTTTCTGTGTCACGTGACTCATCCAATGCATAAGGAGTGATGACAACCAACTTCGATGCATCGGCAGCCAAGTAACCTTCGTCACGAACGGCAAAGTTAGCATTGATACCGACTTTCAACCACTTCGTGATGGTTGATTCCAAGTTCAAACGAGTACGATAGTTGGTATAGCGGTCACCCTTTACCACACCTTCACGATCAGCATAACCCAAAGACCAGTAATAGTTCACATTATCAGTCTTATTCGAGATACTTACCGTATAGTCCTGTTGCAGACCCGTCTGGAAGATCGCTTTCTGCCAGTCCTCTGTGCGTCCGGCCAAGTAGTTTTCGATTTCACGTGTGTGGAAGTCGAGACGGCCTAACCAGGCTGTAACCAATTCATCGTGATTCGGTACGCTTGTTACCGGAGTCTTCTGGTCGTAATTGTACCAATCCAGTACATTGACACTCTTCAGTTCATCCGGACTTGTGAAGATTTCAGGGAACTTAGCCAGATATTCGTCGGTATTACGACCGATTTCATAGTCCTGACGATATTTCACGAAACCCGGTCCATCGAGGATGTCCGGCATGTGAGACGGAGCAGAGAAACCAACGTTTGCGTTAAAGTTGATTGCCGGTTTACCACCTTGTCCACCCTTACGAGTAACGATGGCAACGACACCGTTGGCAGCTTTCGCACCGTAAACGGCAGCTGAAGAAGCATCCTTCAAGATGTCGATGCTCTGAATATCCATCGGGTTGATATCGGTCATGGCACCTTCGTAGATCACACCATCGAGCACGATCAACGGAGAGTTACCAGCCTTCAGTGTGTTATTACCGCGGACCATCAAGCTAGCATCACCCTTTGCAGTGTTTGATTGTGCAATTGTCAAACCGGCAGCCTGACCACGCAGCAAGTCCTGAACGGTACGAGGAGCTTGACTTTCCAATTTCTCAGTTCTTACGGAAGCCACAGCACCCGTCAAGTCTTTCTTCTTTGCCGTACCGTAACCGATAACGACCACTTCTTCCAGGTTCTGCTTGTCTTCTTTTAGGACAACCTTCAACGTACGTTGATTAGAAACATTTACGACTTCCTCAACGAAGCCTACGTACGTAAAGTGAAGCATCTTCGAACCACTACCAACATTCAAGGTGAATTTACCGTCAATGTCAGTAATCGTTCCGTTAGTTGTTCCTTGTTGTAAGACGTTCACGCCAACCAGAGGTTCGCCTCCTTCGTCAACGACAACACCCGTAACTTGGATGTTCTGAGCGTTTACAAGGAAAGAACAACATAGCATCATTACAAGAGCACTGAGCCTTAACAGCTGGCTCCCAAACTTGTGTTTTTCCATGTTTTAAATTTTTAAGTTAACGAAAATATTTAGAACTCACTATCATCAAACAAAACTTAATCTTTTACAAAATTAACAAGATTTACGAATTATACTTATCCTTCTTTTGCAGAAGAATATCTAAATTTTGCATACCGCATTTATATAATTCAAAATATTATAAATCATCATAATGACAAAAGAAGGAATGCCCCATGACAACCCTCCTTAAGTAAGCAAAAAAAGACCTAATTATTATGCAATACTTTACCTTTAAAAAACCAAAAACAATCTTTTACCTTAAAAGGTACCTATTCAAACAATGAACTCAAGAATTAACTCTAATCAAAAAAACAACCTAATTTAAAATATCCTATTTCTATTTTAATCTTTCTTTCAATTGCGGCATCCAATAACCTCCAATCACGGAACGGGCTTGGAAGCCACGTTGCTCCGGTTCGAGCGTCCACGACCAGTCTGTCATGGGGACACGTTTCGGCGTATCGTTCATAAACTGCCAGATCGGATTGACCAATTTCTCAAACGTTGCCTGATCATCAGCCATTGAAGCCGTCCAGAGCACCCAGTCGCTCTTCGTATAAGTCTCGCGACTGTCTAAAGGCAAGCCATACTTATTCTGTTTGGTCAAGTAATACTTCAATTCCTTCTGGGCAATTTCATCAGGGAAGAGGTTAAACTTCAACAACTTATCCCATACGAGGTTATACTTCTGACTCCATGTTCCAGGTTTGTCGAAAGCCAACTTATAATGGTCGCCATCTTCAGCCATCTTTGGCCACCGTGCAGCCATATCTTTCGCTTTATTCATATATTGCTCGGCTATTTCTTTCTTTCCCAACAAGCCGGCCAATCGACCATACGATGCAACACCCAAAATTGCCTTAATAGAAAGATTAGCATTATGAGCCAAATGGCCGGCGAAGTCATCTGTACATAACTGATTATCGGGATCCAAGCCTTTTTCAATCAAATAGTTTGCCCATGTCGTGAGGACATCCCAATGTTTAGCGGCATAATCGGCATTCCCTTCTACGGCAGCAATTGCAGCAGCCAGTATCAACATGTTTCCACTCTCCTCAACCGGCATGTCTTCGCCGTAAGTCTGTCCGTTTGCCAACGGATAAGTACCAATATCATGCGCCGAGAACGGTTTCGTCCACTTACCGCTCTCACTATAATAGAAGATACCATTCATCTGTCCCTTCTCCAATTCCGGGTTATACACCAAGAAGATAGGAGCAGAAGGGTATGTCAAGTCAACGGTATTAATGGAACCGTTGCTATAGTTTTCTTTTGAAAGCCAAAGGAGTTCGCCCTGAGGAGACTCAACCAGTTTATGGGCAGCCATGACCTGACGATAAGCCGTGGCACAGAGCTCAGCAAACTTCTTTCCTCCTGCCTTCAAAGCATCATTATAAATCTTTGCATCAAAGGCAGCAGCCTGAACCATCAAGTCGGCATACTCATCCTCGGCCTTACGCAATTGCGTAAAGATGGTCTGGTCGTTGTTTCTATTCCAATAAGGACGCAGGTTCTCACCGAAATACTGGATAGAGAAGATATCATCGTATGCCAAAAGAATATGGCCTTGCGCACTCTTTGTTTTTCCTAAGTCGGACACCAGCACTAACTTATCTGAATCACTTGCCGGGGTGGAGTTCACAGCCGTTCCCTCAGAGAAATTTTTCCGCAATGCAAGCCCATCGCCTGTAGCAGTTTTCACCATTTCTTCAGGAGCAGCCATGTAGAAATAGCCCCAATCGATACGTAGGTCATCCCCTTTCTTACCCAGAATCTGCTGGCTCTTGCTTCCCGTACGCACGTAAGCAAAGCCTTCCTCTATTCCCTGTGCGCTGACGCTCGGCTGTGTAGGCTGATCAACAGCCCATTGCTTGCCGGCTTCGACATACAATTGGACATCGTGTTTCTTCCCGTCATTCGATTTCACTGAATATGTCATGTAATTGACTGGACGAGCTACGAGTTCGAGGTTTTCTGCAAAAGCAGGAGCCGTGAAAGTAACTTGCAATTCTACTGGACCACAAGTGAAAGTATAATAAGTTTGTGTTGCCTGTACGTCGACGCCCGTTTGAGCAGCCGTTTGTTCAAAGAATCGAGCATTCTCTTTCTCAACGGAAAGGCCAAAGTCAATAAGGCCACCACCTACACGGTTCCGACAGGAAGCTGCAATCACATTCTTGCCCTCATGCAATGTAGCCAAAGCCTCATCCGAAAGTTTTGCGGAGCGATTCTTCAAAGCCAGATTACCGGTATCAACCACCTTGACACCATTCATATATATTACAGCGTCGTCATCATGTGAATAGTTCAAATAAACCTTCTTGCCTTTTAAATCAGATGGCAAATCAATGATACGGCGGACGAAAATCCATTCCGAGTTCCACGGAGTCTTTGCAGAAGCCTCGTTAGCCGTCCCGTATGCAGCAGGCCCTTCTTTCCATCCAGCATCATTAAAGTCAGGTTTCTCCCAACCAGCCTTAGGCTGATTGAAAGTATAACGGGCATTCCAATCCTCCGAAGCAGATGTTCCGGCAATTACATCAAATTCAAGTTCCTCATCGCCCATAAATCGATAGGTTTCACCATCCACCTTTATCACACCCAACAAAGGGAAATCCTTTCCCGACCAATGTTGAACGGGCACATCATATAGGTGATCGGCTGCCGACCACGCACTGGTATATGGATCAATCGTTACCAAAGGATAGTCGGGCGCTCTTAAATCATTTATCACATGCAGTTGCTGCTCTGTACCGGCATTGGTACAGCCAACGAGCAAACCCGTAAAACAAATCGACTTAACAAAACGTATTATCATTTCTTTTTTCATATCGTCACAATTTATCAAATGCAAAATAAACTGATAAAAAGCAAAATAATAGAAACTAATTATTCAAAGAACGAAAAAATCTAACCATTTAACATACATGATTGGTCCACTAACGGAAATGGATCGAGAAATTAGATGAATACCCGAAGAATTTAGGTATTTCACCTTAGTGATAAACCTTTGTCACCTAGGTGAGTAACTTTTTTCACCAAGGTGATAAGCTTTTGTCATCCAGGTGAAACACCTAAAATTTCGATGACAACGAATAA
>ODAI012329212.1_pt1 | contig 14100 bp, 17 predicted proteins | sample 1539321 | NCBI WGS metagenome assembly ODAI01 (sample SAMN02144231, study PRJEB22623) | gut metagenome | biome: sheep rumen | host: Ovis aries | place: New Zealand
AAATAGAGGCAGAAAAAATTGAGAAAAATCTCAAAAAAAAGAATTTTCCATGCTATAATCAAAACAGGAGTCTGTCATGGCAAAAAAAGTGTAAATGCAAACGAAAAATCCCCTAAGCTCACCGTTCCGGAAGTCATCAGCTACTGCAAGAACACACAAAGCAATACTGTTCAACCTGCCCAGAACAGACAAAGAGCGGAAAATACATCGGCCTTGATTTTGGGCATCTGGTTGAGCTTTCTACTATAGATATGTTCCTGCGCAAGATACTGCTTAAGATGACTATTGACCTGGAACACTATCTCAAGGTCAAACTGGTAAACGAGTGTCAGAACAATCCGGCGGATGACGGTTATGAGGTTGTGGAGAAATTTCTTGAATCGCACTTGAAGATAAAAGACAATCTTGCTCAGATGAATAAGGTGACAAATTATGGCGGAAGTTCTTTTGACAAGTATCTTTCGGCGCCTGCGGTCTGGAACTTTATAGAAATGATAACTTTTGCGGATTTTATCAGTTTTTATGCTTATTACTACGATTTTATGCGGCTCAAATGTGAATACACCAAGCATTTTGAATCTGTCCGCCGCATCCGCAATGCCTGCGCCCACAATGTCTGCATGCTCTCCTCTTTTAAGCCGGTTCAGGGATTCAAATCAGATTTGGAGACAAACTTTGAACTCCTGGGCGGAAACATCGGCATTGGAAACGGAACAATTTCCAGCTGCATGAAAGTTCCCCTGCTGAATGATTTTGCTGTTATGCTTTCTGTTTATACAAAGCTGATTTCTTCTCCGAAAATCAAAGAAATAACCCTGCAGGAAATTAAAGACTTTTTTGACGGCCGCATGGTTTACCACAGACAATATTTTGAAAACAATACAGACATCAAAAACGCCTATCAATTTGCGCGGAAGGTGCTGGAATATTATTCAGGGAAGTAAAATTGTAAAGAAGGTGGAACTCTTACAGAAATTCTTTCCAATTTAGCTCAATGTGATTTTATCCGTGAATATAATGCTATTGGAAAAGAACAGCGGGACAGTCTGTTTCAGCTTACAGATTTATTTACACTCTTTTACTTGAACTTTGTTCAGAAGGGAAACAGTCAGGATGAAAATTTCTGGTCAAACTTTGCCTTTACTGGCGATAAGAACTCATGGGCTGGGTATTCTTTTGAACAGGTATGCTTCCATCACATCAAACAGATAAAATCAAAATTAAGTATTTTGGGTGTACTAAGCAGTATCTATTCCTGGAGTTGCAAAGGTTTTGTCGATAAAGATGGAGCAAAATGGTCTGGCGGACAAATAGACATGCTCATAGACCGTAATGACGAAGTAATAAATATTTGTGAAATAAAATACTCTTCTGACGAATATGCTATAACTGATGCCTATGAAGAAACTCTTAGAAAACGCGCAAGTCTTTTTAAGAAAGTCACAAAAACAAAAAAAGCCCTGCAGCATACCTTCATAACAACTTATGGACTAAAACAAAACAAATATAGCGGAATGATTCAATCTGAAGTAACTATTGATGATTTGTTTCAGTTATAGTTGAAAAAAAATATACTTATACCTCGGCGATAAGTATCCAAAAACATGAAAACGAATGCACAGGAAAAAGCTTTTGGTTCTAAGGGAGCGGGTGAACAGTCTGCCCGTGAGCGACTATCCCCCTTCAGGACTTACCCCAGCGCAACGTCAAGAATCATCATCAGAACGAAGCTAAGCATAAAGACAACTGTTCCCCAGTTGGAATGCTCGCCTTCAGCCATTTCCGGGACAAGCTCTTCAACCACAACATAAATCATAGCGCCGGCTGCAAAACTCAAAAAATACGGGAGCACCGGCATCACAAGGCTGGCCAGAAGGATGGTCAGAAAACCCGCCACAGGCTCAACTACGCCAGAAAGGACTCCGTACCAGCAGGCCTTTTTCTTTGACAGTCCCCGCGAATGAAGGGGCATGGAAATAATTGCGCCCTCAGGAAAGTTCTGAATCGCAATTCCAAGGGCAAGAGTAAGGGCTCCAGCCTCGGTAATTTGTGCGGAACCGGAAGCCCAGCCCGCATACAAAACGCCAACAGCCATTCCTTCCGGAATATTATGCAGTGTGACTGCCAGTACCATCATCGTAGTTTTCTGAAGATTGCTTTTTACGCCTTCCTGTGTTTCATCAAGATGCATATGAGGAACTGTCTTGTCGAGAATCAAAAGAAAAATCATTCCAAGACAAAACCCCACCGCTGCCGGAATAAAGGCAAGCTTACCGCGATCGGCAGACATTTCCATAGACGGAATGAGCAGACTCCAGACCGAAGCTGCAACCATGACCCCTGCCGCAAAACCAGAAAGAATCTTCTGAATGCGCGCATCCAGTTCCCTTTTCATAAAGAAAACCAGAGCCGAACCAAGTGCTGTACCCAAAAAAGGAATTAGAAGCCCTTTAGCAATTATGTGCGTCATGCCAGAATTATATCACGCTGCATCTTTTTCTGCAAAAGGAGGAGGCTGAAAAAATCATTGAGGAGGAAGCAGAGGATGACGACTATTCAAAATCCTCTATATCCAGAACCTTGTAGCCGGCCTTAATGCAAAGGTCTGCAAAAAGTCCGTGTCCAGAAATCTTTTTCTTAGAAAATGTTCCGTCATAAATTTCCTTTACTCCGCAGGAAGGACTTCTGCTCTGGAGGACTATCAAATCAGGATCTTCTTTTCTGACAATTTCAAAAGCGCGCCGGGCACCGAGAGAAAATTCTTCTGTGATGTTTTTTCCCTCTGTGTTCATCACCTGACTGCCTGAAATTTCTGCAGGGGGACGCGGAGTCGGAAGGCCTCCCAAAACTTCGGGACAGACTTTTATGATGTCATGTGGCATGAGAAAATCCATCAGCTTCTGGTTAAAATTGTTTCCTCCGTTGTATTTGCAGTTATCCCCTGCAAGACAGGCACTGACTATCACTTTCATGTTTGACCTCTCTGCCCTAAAATCCCGCATCTTTTTCAGCGGCATCTTCCTGACTGATTCTCCTGAAGTAGGCTCCTCCGTTCTGCTTGAGCCATTTATTGCATCTCTTGTAGTCTGGAAAAATCTTAAGCACCTCATCGTAGAAGGCGCGGGAGTGGTTCATGTGGCGGCGGTGGCAGAGTTCGTGTACCACTACGCTGTCAAGAATTTCCGGTGGCATCAGTACCAGAAGGCAGTTGAAATTCAGGTTTCCGTCTGCGGAACAGCTTCCCCAGCGTGACTTCTGCAGGCGGATAAAGATGCGCTTGTAGGAAATCCCTGCCAGCTTTGCGTAGTAGTCTACCCTTTGCGGAATCAGCAGCATCGCCTTTTTCTTAATCTGTCTGATGTCTTCTTCTGTGAGCGGGCCCATGGAATCTGCCAGTTCTGACTGCTTTTCCAGTTTTTTAAGCTGTTTTGTAATCCAGCCTTTCTTTTCGCGGATGAACTTTTCTGCCAGAAAAGTCGGTGTTCCAAGCGGCACTTTTACGATGATTTTTCTATCGGCTGCCACATGGATGCACATTGAGCGTCGTCTGGATTTCTGGATTACATAGCTTATTTCCATAATATGACATTTTAGCATAAGGCTTTCTTTTTTCATACAGCGCGGAATTTTAAAAAGAAATGAATTAAAAACCTGAAATTCTTAATTCAGAAACCATAGTTTTTCTTGTTATTTTATCTTTTTAGTCGTAGAATTATACGTATGATGAAATTACGCATACATTGTGTTTTCTTGCTTTCATTATTCATTATTACAGGCTGCTCTTCCAAAACTCAAAAAACCGGCAGTAATGTTAATGTTCAGTCAGTCCCAGAGACTCTTGATATGGAAAATGAGGGATTTCATTTTAAACCCATGCTGGATTCCTATGTCCCTAAAAAGAAATCGTATAACTTTTATCTGACATATAAAAGCGCCCACCCATGGTGGGATGCAGTGGCACTTGGCATTGAGGATGCAGTAAAACAGTATGAAAATAATGATGTTTTTATCACTTATGATTATCTTGCTCCGGAAAAAATGTCTGCTTATGACCAGATAGAACGAATTAAGAATGCTGCGTCAAAGAAAACCTATGATGTAATCGGAGTTGATGTTGCCGATATTGCAATTGTAACGCCTGTAATCAATAAACTAATCGACCGCGGGCAGAAAGTTATGACATTTTCCAGTTCAGATTCGGGAAAAGAAAACGGCTGCAAAAGAATTGCCTATGTGGGTAACACTCACAACTATGAAGACGGCAAACTTCTGGCAGAATGTCTGTGCGAAAAGCTTAAATATAAAGGTAAAATCGCCATGCTTGTCGGTAACCATGGAGCGCCCTGCCATGAAGACCGTGCTCAGGGTGCAAAGGAAATTTTTGCAAAATACCCCGATATTGAACTCGTTGACCTGCAATACGATGAAGACCTTGAAGAAAAAGCCTTTGACTTTGCAAAAGAATTCCTTCAAAAATATCCGGACTTGAATGGCATCATCTGCTGCAACATGAGCAATTCAGTCGGAGCAGGCCGAGCAGTAAAAGAAGCCGGAAAAAGTGGTCAGATTGTCATCACAGGAATGGACCATGACAAAAGGGCTCTGGAATATCTGCGCGACGGAGTTATTTATGCCCTCGCCCTTCAGGATTGTTACGCAATGGGATTTGACACGATTACTACTGCGGTAAAAATTGCTGACGGACTGCTCCCGGGCACAGACTATCCTGAAAAAACTGAAGAAAATACCGTGCTTTTCTTTCAAAAGGATGCAGACTGGCTTTTGCGGTCTCTTTACGGCAGAATAGATTAGGTGGCACATAATGAAAATCAAGGAAAATAAAATTATTCTCATCGGTGGCATTGTTGTCCTGCTGCTGATAGTTGCAAGCACAATCTGGAATATGGAAAGTGCAAAAAGTCAGACACATACTGTTGCAGAAAACTTAAGCAACTTCTATATGGAAGAACTTATCAACCGCCGTGTTTCAATTATTTCCGATACATTAAAACTGAATTATCAGTACATGAACAATGCCTTAGACTCAATTACAAAAGAGGATTTACGTTCTACTGCTTCCCTCAGAAATTATCTTGGAAGAATCCGCCGTCTTTATGGTGTAGAAAAATTTTCCTTTGTTGACGAGGATTGTCTTGTGTACACTGCCCACTCTACAAGCACAGGAAAAAGCCGTTATCCCTTCCTCGCTGACGGACTTTCAAAATATCTTGTCACAACAGTCTTAAATTATGGCGGAGAAAAACTTCTTTTTATTGCCATCCCCGTTTCTGGAATCGAATTCAATGGTAAAAAAATTACCACCTGCTTTGCCCAGGTTAATATAGACCGTCTGGTCCGCTCCATGACCTCCCGGGCCGATGATATGGAAACATATTTTAATGTCTACCTCAAAAATGGAGAAAGCCTTACAAATGCACCTTTTGGAGGTGTAGAAGCCGGCCGTAACATTCTATCTGTAATTTACGAAAACGATTCTTCCAAAAAAAGCTACAATAAAATTTCTGAAGATTTTATGAATGAAAAAAAAGGAAGCATCCATGTGCCTTACAGAAGGGAAAATGCTCATCTGTATTATGCACCCGTAGCAGAAACAGGCTGGATTCTTTCAAGTCTTGTCTATGACAATGTAATTTCCTCCCAGATAAAATCAAGCAACCGGATAATTGTAGTCATCAATCACATCCGGAGTTTAATAACCATAGCCTCAGTCCTTGTCTTTTTCATAATTTTTGTCATTACGCTTAAAAGAAACTCTGCTCTTAAAATTGAACAGGAAAAAAGAATAGCAGAAGAAACAAAGAAGGCATACGACAAACTAAATAAAGAAACACAGGGAATGCAGATTATTCACTCAATCATTCATTCAGCCCCCTGGTCAATGGAATTTAATGAAAAAGACGAAATAGAAAAGTGCACCTGGTCACAGCAGTTCCGCCAGATGATTGGTTATACATCAACAGAAGATTTCCCCGACACATTGGAGTCCTGGGCAAATTTACTTCATCCTGATGACAAGGATCTGGTTCTGACTGCATTCTGGGAAGCCGCAAAAGACTATTCCGGTAAAACAATTTACGATGTTGAATACCGTCTTATGACAAAAAATAATGGTTACAGATGGTATCACGCAGCCGGCAATCTGATTCGTCGCGATGACGGCTCTCCTGCAACCTATGTCGGACTCTTCATTGATATTGATGAAAAAAAGAATCTAAAGACTCTTTCCGAAACAGATCAGATGACAGGCCTTCTCAATCGTGTAAGCGGAGAAAAACGCGTTGCTGCAGCAATGAAGAAAGGCAAAGGCGGACTCTTTATTCTGCTTGATGTTGATCACTTTAAGTTCTTTAATGATACCTATGGTCATGGAGTTGGTGACAAAGTAATCATAAATGTTGCTCACTGCCTCAAATCAGCATTCCGCGATAATGACATTGTATTCCGCCTGGGTGGTGATGAATTTTCCGCTTACGCAGAATATGTTCATACAGAAGAATCGGCGAACAAGGTCATAAAGCGATTTATTGACGGCTTAAAAGAAATCGTCATTCCCGAGCTGGAAGGACATCCCATCAATGCAAGTATTGGTGCCATAGTAGTAAAGAATGGTGTATTAGAAGATTTTGCCCAATGCTATAAACTTGTAGATGACGGTGTGTATGCCAGCAAAAAGATAGACGGCTCAGCAGTCACTTTTGCAAAACAATAGGCGGCAGACGAAAAACTCTGGCGGGATTGAATTTAGTTTCTGGTCCCGATTCCGCTAAAACAAATCCAGCATGGAATCCAGATAGACTGCCTCGCGCACTTCAATCTGGTACTCAGGTTTTGTCAAATAATATAGAAGAAACTCCAGAATTATCGCAGAACCAAGCCCCCGCCCTTCAATCTTAAAGTTTGTAAATCCCATGGGAAGATAGGTTTTCTGAATGTCCTCAATCCCGATAAAGCCCGGATTCTTTTGCGCAAGTGAGAAGCGATAGCCCCCTTCCCCACCCGGCTGTCTGCATTTGTGAGGACGCACATCTTCCCCAAGATTAAGGCGGCTCACATTTTCATAGCAGGCCTTCCGCTCCGTGCAGCCAAAATTACAGCATTCGTTACAAAGAAATTCCACCTTGTCTTTTTGCCTTTGCCCCAGAGCGGCAAGCCGGTCAAATTTTTTGTTCAGACGAAAGTCCGGCACCACATAATTGAATTCAGGCCGCTCCACTTCCGAGACAAAATCATCAAAATTACTCAGAACTTTCGTAGTGGAAGAAACAAGGTACAGCGAAGGATATTGTTCCCGAATGTAGCCGGCAAGAAGGTCGGAATGCACGATTACCCCGTTTGGAATTGCCCCGCCTGAAAAGAGCCGGCAAAGCTCGTTGCAGTTTTTGTCCGTAAGATGTTCTTCCCGCAAGAGCGAATTGCTGAACGTAAGCCGGGCAGAAATCCCATATTCCTTCATAAGAGCAAGCACATCCCCCGCATCCGCCTCGCCAAAGCCTGCCCTGCCCCCGCCCCAAAGACAGTCCGCAGGCGCACCGTAAATAGACGCAATGTTACACCAGGGGTAGAACCAGTCGCGATGTTTTCGCATGAGCGGGAGAAAAATTTTGTAAAGTTCGTAGAATTCAAAGAGGCCGGGGAGATGGTAATGGGCGATGGGGCTTGGGGACGGTGGATTCATTTTATGAAATTGTACTTCTATTTTGCATATGTATGCAAGAGACTTGTCGAACTGGTATGAGACTCTTTTTTTATAGAATCATCTATTCTTATTTGTAACAATGTACTTGCCATAACAACCTCTTTTGTACTACAGATTGAACCAATTTTTTATCGCTGATTGAAATTTCATCATCATCAGAAATAGCTTTATTTATCAGATTTATTCTTTTTCTTATTGACGATTTTATTTATTTCCTTTTGAAATTTTGATTCAAATTCTTCAATGCTTTTTGTTTTTATACTTTGCAAATACTTATCTATCAGTAAGCCTTTATTTTTATCTGTTTTATAAATTTGTTTTCTTGCAATGTTTATTTTTTCCATTACACGCAAATCAGAAGTATCTGTACTTACAATATATAGAAATTCTCTGCTTACTGAATTTTTGAAATAAATGATTTCTCTAAAATTTTCTATTCTTTTTACCAGCAAATTGCTTAAAAGATGGATTCGCTCGGCATCTTCTTTTGGATTTCTTGAAAGCAAATCTTCATAATAATCTTTTATACCGTCCAGTTTCTTAAAATCTATATCAAGCATTGCCATTTTATCTGAGAACTTTTCTGCCTGTTCTTTTTGGTTTGCAGCAAAACTTCTACTTATAACATTTTCCATCAAAGACGAGCTCTTTCGTAAATCTGAAGTTGGATATTCATAAAACATTGCATTCCCTGTATCAAAATTAGGGGCATTTCCTACCCACTCCAATGTATCTGCGTTTCTTAAAAATCCAAAATTACCATAATGACGGTCGGTATTTGCAGTAATGTAATCCAGCATATTCATCTGCATGAGAAATTTTTGTATATCATTTTCATTCCGTATATTATTTTTTTTACAACATTTCAGTAGATGATTATAATTTGAAGCTTGTTTGCTTTTTTCATTTACATACTGAATAAAACCTGCTGGAACAAATTCTGTATCAGAATTAACAAAGCAAGGACACATTGAATAAATTAAAGGCTCTGTTTTTCCTCTTACCAGTAATGTATATTGAACATGAGGAATATTTAGCCTTCGACAAATTTCTGTTGCAAGCATTTCATTAAAGGGTTGTTCATAATAAGGAGGACGACCATATTTTACGAGAAATCTTGTTCCTTTTTCTATCACCCATCTTTTATCCTGCTGCCCATTAGAAAATAAGTCAGGACTACGGGATGTCATATTCTGAAATTTTAAATTCTTTTGTCCAGTTATGTATTCACCAATATCCTCATTAAAAGGATTTGTATAAAAATTACCTTTTTCCCAAGTCATATTGGATTTTTCTTCTTTTATCCAATATTGGTCGCTTAAATTAAATCCATTAGAACCAGTCAGAAGAAAATCTATATCAGGATTATTTATTTTAAATTTAGAACGATTCTTTGGAATAAGTCTACTTTGCCACCAAAGCTGTAATCCCTGAGAAAGGTTGTAATTTGGAATATTCTGTATACCAACAGGGATATGTTTTTCATTATATATTGATAATACTTTTCCAAATTTATTTGTTTCTGGCTCATATTCAACAGACAGGACATTTATATTTTTATGCCAAAGTTCATATATCATAGATAACCTCAATGATTTTCAAAATAGCTTATAGGATCAAAATACTCTTCTTCTGTGTTTTGAGGCAAAGTCATTCTAAAAGGAAGCCCCTGCTCTATGACAACCCGATTCAAAAATAATCTTACAGCAGATGACATATCTAATCCAAGATTACGAAATATTTCTTCTGCCTGTGTTCTAACAGAATTATCTATTCTTACCTGCAATAAATTTGACATTATTTTATACCTCTTAAATATTGTAATACAATTGTAGTACATATACTGATTTTGTCAAGAATAAATAGAAATGACAAAATCGATTAGAATCATACTAAAAATGGTCTTGGCAAAAAAGGACTGAAAATAGATTTCGTAAATGACATTCCTTCACATTTTGGCGATATAAAAGAGAATCTCGTGTATTACAGAACAGATTCAATAAGAAATATTGGAAGATTGTAAAATCAAATTGAACTAATAAGCAGGAGGTACAAAAAAAAGAGTACATTTTGAAAATCATAATCTTGTTCTGTACCGTAAATACTCCAGAAAAGATGTATTCAAAATCCTAAACTGGGCAAAGGATGAAAATCCCCAGAATGTTGGCGGATATATGACAAAGAAAACAGATGATGAATTCCATTGTCCTGTTTTTGTCACTTATGAAAAGTCAGATGAAATTTCTGATTCAATAAAATACAAGGATTTCTTTATCGATAACACAAGATTCAACTGGATGAGTAAAAGCAAACGCTCCTTAACTTCTCCAGATGTTTCCAGTATACTGAATCAGGCAGACAATCATATTCAAATCATGCTTTTTGTAAAAAAAGATGATAACGAAGGCACTGATTTTTACTACATGGGAAATATGAACACTGTAAAAGAATCTGCCGAACAAACGCAAATGGAATCCGGGGAATCTGTAGTAAACATTCAGTTTGACATGGAAACTCCTGTTTCGCAAAATATGTATAATTATTTAGAAGGACTTTCAGCATGAAAACCATATCCGTAGTAGCCGCAGTAATCATCCGCACCGCCAGCGACGGCTCCAAAGAAGTATTTGCCACCCAGCGTGGCTACGGCGAATTTAAGGACGGCTGGGAATTCCCCGGGGGCAAAATCGAATCCGGAGAAAGCTCGGAATCAGCTCTTGCCCGTGAAATCAGGGAAGAACTTGCCACAGAAATCAGCGTGGGAGACTACATTGATACAATCGAATACGACTACCCCGCTTTCCATCTTTCCATGCGCTGCTACGAATGCACTGTCATAAGCGGAAAGCTTGAGCTTTTAGAGCACGAAAATGCGTCCTGGCTCACGCGCGAGTCGCTCAGGTCTGTAAAGTGGCTGCCTGCTGACATTACGATTCTGGATAAAGTGGAAGAACTGATTTCATAAGTTTTCTCCCCGCTCCGCAAAGACCTTGCGCATGAGCATAGAAAGCTGCAGAAACATCTGCTCTTTATAAGATTAGGCAATCTTTGAAAAGTAGAGTCATAGTATCAGATTTTAAAACTTTGTGTAATACCCGCATTGACGGCATCATTGAAATAATAAAAGATTTTAGCTACAATTAAAGTGTGAGAGAGAGTTTATTATCTTTCAAGAATAACGGCTACAAGCTGCTCTTGTTCTTTATCTATGACGGGATCTATTTTCCCTGGTTTTTGACGCTTGAAAAAATGCATTCTCAAAATACACCCTTCACGGCCATTTCTATCCCCCTTGATTTTTCCATTCCTTTTCTGGATTTTTTTGTCATTCCCTACACACTCTGGTATGCCTATGTCTTTCTGACGGTTTTTTATTTTATGTTCCGGATGCCTTCTGTCGAGTTTAATAAAATGGCTGCTTTTCTTATGTCAGGAATGATTATTACCCTCTTTATCTATACAGTCTTTCCAAACGGTCAGCTTCTCAGGCCGGATACTTTTGAAAACGAAGGCTTTTGTATTAGTCTTGTAAAAAAAATCTATAAGAAAGATACGCCAACGAATGTCTTTCCAAGCCTGCACTGCCTGAATTCAATTGCAGTTACCATTGCATTTTTTTCCAGCAGCAGGTTCAAAAAAAATGCAATCGTTCTAACCCTGTCGTTTTTGATAAATCTGCTGATAATTCTTTCTACAGTTTTTATCAAACAGCATTCAATTCTGGATGTTTTCGGTGCGATTGGGCTTTCCCTTGTGCTCTACATACTTATTTACCGGCTTCCTTTCTTTTTTAAGAAGGAGTCTAGAGCATGAAGGATTATTTTCAGAAAGGTTTCAGCCGTTTCCTCTCATATTTTGGAAGCGAAAAAAAGCGTTCTATTCTCATCGTTTCATTATTTTGTGCCGGCATCATCATTTTTGTTATCAATAATTCCTATTACTTTCTGGTTCAGGATGGAAAGAGACATGTGATTTCCCGCCTGATTATGCGCTTATGCACTTCGGTAAGCTGGTGGTGTGCGGCCTGTCTGGGAACGGCAAGAAATAGAACAAAACGTAATCATCTGCTTCTGCTTACTCTCTGCTTTTATATTCTTGGGGATGTCTTTGCCCTGATTTATGTTCCCGTCAGTGCACCCTTTTATATAGCAGGACATATATTTTTGATTCTTGCCATTATGCAAACGACCGTCATAAAAAACTATCAGTATCTTGCTTTTCTTTTTGGAATTTTGCTTACGGTAACTCTTTTTCTCTGGCATTTTAAGAGTTTTACTCTTGTCTGCCTTGTCGGCATACTGTATGGGTCGGTCTGTTCATGGGTTATGGCAGCATCACTTTCCAATAGATTTTATTGGCTGGCAGGACTTGTCTTTTATATTTCTGACATAACGGGATTTCTGCGCATAATCAAGATGAATACAAAGCCTGTTTATCTGGTTACCACCTCCATTTATTATCTTGCAATTTTTCTTCTCTGTCTTTCTGTCTTTAATGAATCAAAGAAGGAAGTCGTAACCTGGCTGGATTTAAAACGACTGCTTTTATCAGCGGATAAAAAAGGCCTGCGCCTGTATCTGTCCGGTCGCTGGGGAATAAATCTGGTTCTGGGTCATAAAAAATTCTTTTATGAAAAAGTGGAACTTGCCTATAACCGTGCAGACAGGGAATCGCTCCTGTCATGGCTGACTTCTCAGGCCTATAACATTGAAGAATCTGCGGATGGGGTTATGAAATGTTACAGTGAAAAAATTTGGATATCTGAATGCACTCCCCTTCAGTCCGGGAGAAAGCAAGGATGAAGAAATTCTGGTTAATGAAAAGCATAAAAAACTGGTCTTGGATCCGGGCTTTTTTACCAGTGTAAAAATGTTTGGAAAGACAGTTCCCTGTCTGGTTCCCGGTGCTAACCTTCTGGCCTAGCCAGCATAAAAGTAAAAAAGTGAATATGCCGGAAGAAATGACCCTTGCAGAAAAAATCTACGCAGCCGTACGACTCATCCCACGCGGAAAAGTCGCCACCTATTCTCAGATTGCCGCTCTTGCCGGGAACTGTAATCTTCGACGCTACGTTGGAAATGCCCTGCACAAAAATCCCAGCAATTTGCTTACCCCCTGCCACCGCGTTGTAAATGCAAAAGGCTTTTGTTCCGGAAGTTTTGCCTTTGGCGGGCCCAAAGTTCAGCGGGAAAAACTTGAAGCTGAGGGCGTTGTTTTTGTTTCCGGTCATGTTGATATGCCCCGTTTTGCAATTACCCCGGACGACTTTGAGATGATGAGTGCCAGCCTGCTGTAAGCACAAGCGTACACAAAGCGACCGCCACAGGCCCTAGATTAAAAGCCCCTTATAAATCTCCAAATCCCTGTTCCCAAAAACATTAAAGACGACTTTCTTCACACTGGAATCCGGATGTTCTTCCAGCCAGCTTTCTACTGTCTCCACTGCAATCTGCGCGGCAAGCTCCTGAGGAAATCTGAAAACTCCGGTTGAAATACAGCAGAAAGCTACCGATTCAAGCTGATTTTGTGACGCAGTTTCAAGGCAGTTTTTGTAGCAGGAAGCAAGAAGGAGTTTTTCCCGCTCCCCTACCCTTGTGTAAATAATTGGGCCGACAGTATGCAAAACATAACGGCTTGGAAGATTAAAGGCCGGAGTCATTTTACAAAGCCCGGTTCCCTCTTCATGTCCCTGTTTCTGCATCAGTTCATTACAGGCAAGTCGCAGTTGAATGCCCGCAAAGGTGTGAATGCAGTTGTCGATGCAGATGTGAAGTGGCGCAAAACATCCCAGCAGAGCAGAGTTTGCCGCATTAACGATTGCATCAACTTTAAGCGTAGTGATGTCGCCCTGCCAGAGGTACAGTTTTTGCTTTCGTCCCGAAGGGCTTAAGTCCGCAATATCCGTAATTCCCCGCTCTTTATTCACCTGCTGCAAATATTCATCCTGGATTTTCAAAAATTCATCTGAAACTGGCAGAGGCTCCCGCACATTCATCAAAGCCCGGAGCATATCACGCTGACTTTTTTCATCATCAGGAATCACAAAGCCGCCTTCATTTCCGGGCACAAGGCCAAGCTTAAAGCCTGCACTACCCTTATCTTCTTTGAGGAGTTCTGTTATCAAATATAATCTGCGTTCTGCCTGTGTCATTTCCTTTTCCTCTTCATTTGGGCGTTACGCCAGCTACGCTGCCGCCGGGCTTTTCGGGGTTACGCTATCGCTTCATTCTCGTTTGGTTCGACTCCGCTCTCCAAACGAGAACGCTTCGCGCCCCTACAATCCCTAACGCAAATCTGCCAAGGTCTCATAAATGTCATTATTTACGCAAATACTCTGTTTTTCAATCTCGCCGGGGACCTCTGCTTCACCCTTGTTAATGCAA
>ODAI013314934.1_pt1 | contig 14098 bp, 9 predicted proteins | sample 1539321 | NCBI WGS metagenome assembly ODAI01 (sample SAMN02144231, study PRJEB22623) | gut metagenome | biome: sheep rumen | host: Ovis aries | place: New Zealand
GCGGGACAAACAAATATCTCTTCAGCTTTCTCCATGATGGCATAGTCGACAGAGATGCTTTCACACTCAGGGAAGCGCTCATTGATTTTTTCCTGCTCCTTTTCGGTTCCATAGACGCTATGCATCGATTCGAAGATCTTTGCCATAGCAGGCTGGTAGATACGGAAGGCATTCACAATGGTGTTTACGTTCCAGATGAAGATGCCGGCATTCCAGAAGTAATTGTTCTTCTGAATATATTTTAATGCCGTCTCAAGATTAGGCTTTTCACGGAAAGAGTCAACACGATATATTTCCTTGTTGCGAAGCGATGAAGTGCTTAAATCGGCCTGGATATAGCCATAACCTGTTTCTGGACGATTAGGTTTCATACCGAGAGTGACTATGGCGTCTGTCTCATTGGTGAACTGCATGCATTCCTTGATGACTCTCTGGAATTCAACGGTGTTCATGACGATGTGGTCGCTTGGCGTAACAACAATATTTGCCTTGGGGTCTTTCGCTTTAATACGCCAGCTGACATAGGCGATACATGGGGCTGTATTGCGGCGGCAGGGCTCACAGAGGATGTTGCCTTCTGGTATGTCAGGAAGTTGCTGCTTAACGATGCCCGCATATTTCTGATTCGTTACTACCCATACATTCTCGGGTGCAACAAGACTGCTAAATCGCTCTACTGTCAATTGCAACAGACTCTTACCTACACCGAGTACATCAATAAACTGCTTCGGATGCTCAGCAGTACTCATAGGCCAGAAACGACTACCAACGCCGCCTGCCATAATCACCAAATGGTTGCTTGATTTTGCCATATACTCTTTCCGTTTGAAAATAATCTGCAAAAATAAACAAATTATTCCAAACAAAAGAATTTTTAGCGGAAAATCTCGCTTTTATGCAGCTTTTCTTTTCTTAAAATAATACTTAAGGGCAAAATATGCTACAGCTATGAGCACTATGCCTATAATGGTAAACTTTATATATTCAGCATACTCGGATATCTTATCGTTAATCTGGTCCTCTGGTACTATGCTGTGAAGATACCACCCCAGTCCTGCAAGAATGGCATGCCAAACTCCAGCTCCGATAGTTGTATAGAGGAGGAATTTCCAATAATTCATCTTGGCAAGTCCAGCAGGAATTGATATAAGATGTCGGATGCCGGGAATGAGTCTTCCTGTCAATGTAGCCACAACACCATGGTCATCGAAATATCTCTCGCTCTTCTCTACCTTTTCCTGATTAAGAAGGCACATCTTTCCCCATTTGCTATTTGCGAAACTATATATGACCGGGCGCCCCACATAATAGGCGACAACGTAGTTGATGGTTGCTCCCATATCGGCTCCTATGGTTGCGAAAAGTATTACAAGGAATACATCGAGATTGCCTCCTGCGGCATGGTAGGCTGCCGGAGTGACAACAAACTCTGAGGGCACAGGTATAACAGTACTCTCCAAAAACATCAGGAAGAGTATTGTAACGTAATTCAGGTTTCCAAGTAGGGAACTGATAAAATTCATTTCTCTTTTCTATTTAGTTGGTTTATAAAATATGACTCATATTCTGAGACTTGCATGCCATTGGGGAATAGCTGCCCTAATACGATCTTCGCTTCTTTCGGATTCTTGTTAACTCCAATATGAAGATATTTGATAAACTCATCATATTTCCCAAGGTCAAAGCAACAAAGTGCCATGTATGAATATCCTTCGTTGAAGTCTTGGTCTACGTAAGTGAAGAATCTCTTAAATAAGTGATATGATGCCTTTACATATCTGTTGTCATAGAGAGATACCATGATACGCAGCATTGTCCTTGGGGCATTGCCTGAGTTGATGATGGTATTCCTAAACACCTCCTCAGCCTCATCTATACGATGATTGGCCAAAAGGATGTGCCCTTTGACTACATCCATGTCAGCATGGTTGCAGTCAAGGTCTTTGGTCTTTTCGATATAATATAGGGCTGTCTCGGGTAGTTTCTGTTCACTATAGGCAAATGCCAGTTCTTGATAAATCTCTGGCAGATACTGTGAGTCTGCTGACGATATTTCCTCTGCCTTCTCCAAACGGGATATCGCTTCGGGGAAACGGCCAAGGTTAATAAGGCATGTCCCCTGATGCAGATAGCCAAACTCGTCGTCCTCAACAATCTTGTTGTATCTTTCGAAATATTTAAGTGCTTCTTCGAAATTATCCAGACGGTACAGGCCGTTAGCTTTTGAAAGAATACTATCCGCATCATTTGGATCGATTGCGATAGCGTATTCACTGCTGGTGACTGATGCACTGTAGTCCTCATTCATGAACTGTGCACTAGCCAATGAATTCCAGTATCTGTTGGAGTATGGGTCGTGGTCCAGTAGTTCGTTGAAGATACGTTCACTGTCTTTGTATTTGCCTAACCCAAAGAGAGTGCGTGCCATGAGTTCCTTGAATTCGTCAGAGTTGTCGCCTTGTGACCGGGCTATCCATTCGAAAGCCTTGTCGTATTGCTGATACTCTGAGAAGAGATTTGCGACATCGTAGACAAAGTCTATGAGCTCATCGGGGGGCACGCCTTTATAATGTTCACGGAATATTTCATCAGCCTCGTTGACTTTACCCTCACAGATGAGTATCTCACATTTCATATATAAGTATTCCAGGCCGTCAAGTGATTCTATGCGTGCTGCATATTCACGTGCCTTGTCGAAATTTTGAAAACTTAGAGCCTCTCTGGCTTTATAGAGAAGGGGACCGATGGCATTGGGATTATACTGAAGGGCAAGGTTGATGGCATCTGTGGCATCTTTCTGCCTTCCTTCAAATTGGTAATAGTCAGCTATATCCGCCAAGTCATCGGCATCCATGTATGTAGGATGCCCTGACCTGACGGAGTCTTCGTATTGCTTGAGAATACCCTTGAATTCCTCGCTTTTGAAATATTCTGAATCGTCAGTCAATGCTATAGACTTTTTATTTTTTCCAAGTATCTTTAAGACCAACGGTCTTGTTGAATACAGGGTGTTCTGGAGTGGTGTCGGAATCTGGCGTGAAGTACCCGATACGCTGGAACTGCAAGTAAGTGAGAGGCTTCATCGTTGCAGCGAATGGCTCTACATAGCAGTCCTTGATGATGCTGAGAGAGTCGGGGTTGATGATCTGTTTCATTGCAGTTACGGCATCGCAGTTCTGCTCTTCACGGATAGCTGCCATTTCATCACGGGGATTCTCTACCTTCCACAGACGGTCGTACAATCGTACCTCCGCCTTTACAGCATGTGCGCAGCTTACCCAGTGTAGGGTCTTACCTTTTATCTTACGGTTGGAACCAGGCATGCCGCTGCGAGAGTCTGGGTCGTATGTGCAATAGATTGTTGTCACATTGCCATTCTCGTCTTCGTCGCACGGATGCTCCTCGTCACATTTGATGATATAGGCGTTCTTGAGGCGTACCTCCTTGCCTGGAGCCAGGCGCATGAACTTCTTCTCTGCCTCTTTCATGAAATCGTCACGCTCTATCCATAGCTCGCGGCTGAACTCTATTGTGTGTGTGCCATCTGCTTCATTCTCTGGGTTGTTTACTGCTTCAAGTTGCTCCACTTGTCCTTCCGGGTAGTTGGTAATGACCACTTTTACGGGATCAAGGACAGCGCTTACACGGATGGCACGACTGTTGAGGTCATCACGAACAGCACTCTCAAGAAGTGCCATGTCGTTGAGGGCATCGAGCTTGGTGTAGCCTATCTTGTCGATAAAGTTTACGATACTCTCAGGGCTGTATCCTCTGCGACGGAATCCGCAGATCGTCGGCATGCGTGGGTCGTCCCAACCATTTACTAGTTTTTCGTTGACTAATGCCAGAAGATTACGCTTCGACATAAGGGTGTAGTTGAGGTTCAGTTTGTTGAATTCTGTCTGACGAGGACGGTTATCCTCGATATTGTCAGTCTCACCCTTCCACTCTTTCATCCATGTGACAAACAGGTCATAAAGTGGACGATGCTCAACAAACTCGAGCGTACACCAAGAGTGCGTGACGCCCTCAAGGTAGTCGCACTGGCCATGTGTAAAGTCGTACATCGGATATGCGTTCCACTTATTGCCTGTACGAATATGCGGAATGTTGAGCACACGATAGATCAGCGGGTCACGGAAGAGCATGTTCGGGTGAGCCATGTCAATCTTGGCTCTCAGTACAAGAGTTCCTGGCTCACATTTACCACTGTTCATGAATTCGAAGAGTTTCAGATTCTCTTCTACAGGACGGTCACGGAACGGGCTGTTGGTTCCGGGGCTTGTGGTCGTTCCTTTCTGCTGGGCAATTACCTCGGCACTCTGTTCGTCAACGTAGGCACGTCCCTGCTTGATGAGCCATACAGCGAAGTCCCAAAGCTCCTGGAAATAGTCGCTGGCATAGTATACATTTGCCCATTGGAAGCCAAGCCATTTGATATCGTTCTCAATATTCTCGATATACTCTGTATCTTCCTTGATGGGGTTGGTGTCATCGAAACGGAGGTTACAGATACCATTATATTTCTTAGCCAGACTGAAGTCGATAGCTATGGCCTTGGCGTGCCCGATATGCAGATATCCATTTGGCTCTGGTGGAAAACGGGTGTGTATTCTTCCCCCATTCTTACCTTCTGCCAGATCGTTGATAACTTTCTGTTCGATGAAGCTTACTGACTTTTTCTCCGTCACCTCGCCATGTTCGCCTGCCTGTAGCTTTTCGTTATTAATCTTCTCTTCCATATCTATTTTTAACTTTTTACTTTTACCTTTATTTGATTCCTCTTTCATTAAGTGCCTTAGAATATTTTGCGGCATTCTTCAAGTGCTCGTTATAAGTCTTTGCAAAATTATGGGTACCAGAGAAATCTTCCTTGGCACACATATACATATAATCATGATCAACACGATTGAGCACAGCGTCGATACCCTTGATTGAAGCAATCTTGATGGGACCGGGAGGCAAACCGGCATTACGATAAGTGTTATAAGGACTATCGTAGAACAGCATGTCATGATAGATACGCTTAAGTTCGAATCGCTTCATGGCAAACTTTATTGTTGGGTCTGCCTGCAATGGCATTCCGGCCTTAAGACGATTCAAGTACATACCTGCCACCATTGGCTTCTCTGCTGTGTTGGCTGTCTCTTCGTCGATGATACTTGCAACAGTACAAACCTCATTGGGCGTGAGTCCAAGGGATGTGGCCTTGTTTGTGCGGTCTCCGCTCCAGAAATGGTTATGCTCCTTTATCATCCTTTCCATAAAGGCATCAAGACTGATGTTCCAGTAAACCTCATAGGTGTTTGGAACAAAGAGGCATGCTATCGTTGCAGTATCGTATCCCCATCGGCCACAGAAGTCATTGTCTGTAAGAGCCTGTTCCAGGGTAAGACTGTCAAGCATCAGCTTTTTTGAGATGATACCAGACAGTTTCTCCATCGTGCGAGATTCCGGTATGGTTAGCATCTGTGCCTCCTGATGACCGTTCTTTAATTTTCTGAACATGCTCAGAGTGTTCACCCCTGAAGTTACTGAATATCTTCCTGAGCGTATCTTCTCTTTATATCCCGAATGACGAGCCAATATCTTAAATCCACAGAGACTATGCTCGGTAGAATAGGGTTCCAACTTAGTAAAAACAGAGTCGGCAGTGTCATCGTCATCGATATATACGTAATTCACTTTCTCGGAATCTTTCGCAAAGTCAGTGAGGAAATAATAGTAGCCCAAGCCTACAATAATCACAAGACAGACTACCGCAGGAATGATATAGTATTTCGCTTTTATTGTCTTCATTTGCTCTAATAAATTTAAAATCGGTGCAAAGTTACTCGAAATTTTTTAATTTCTTGTGGAAACAGCTCAAAATTATTTTATTTATAGTGGAAATTCTAAAAATTATGTGAATTGTGGATTGTGAATGCTTAATAATTTGTACCTTTGCACTAAATATTTGAGATATGAAGCTTAAATTCACCATAAACTACGGAACACAGTGGGGCGAAAGTCTTCACGTGGTCATCTACTATACGAGTGTTGACGGTACTGTGCGCAACTCGAATATCTTGATGACCACAAGTGATGGAGTGATCTGGAGCATTGAGACTTCCGTCCTTGAGTCCCGTCAGCATCCTATAGCATCGTTCTCATATTACTATCAGGTGGAGGATGCTGATGGTAATGTGTTGAGAAAGGAGTGGACGGGAGTTCCACGATGCTATCATTTCGACTCATCCAAGAACTATATTCTGCCCGACCTCTGGCGCGATATTCCTCTTCAGTATCATCTGTATAGCAGCGCCTATGCCGTTACGACCCTGAATAATCCTAAGAGCCAGGACGTTATAGCCAAGCGCCTTCCACTTTATAGGAAGACAATCATCTTTAGAGTGTCTGCACCTCAGTTGAGGAAAGGACAATCATTGGCAATACTTGGTAGCCATCCAGCATTGGGTGACTGGAATTCTGCAAGATTCCTAAAAATGGAGTATCTTGGCAAGTTTGAGTGGATTCTTTCAGTGAACGTCGATGCGGTGTTTTTGCCCCTTGAATACAAATATGTAATCATAGATGATGGAACGAATGCCTTGGTAGCGTGGGAAGAGGGTGACAATAGAACTACTGAGGGGCTCATATCATCAGAACAGAATGCCTTCCCAGACGGTTCCGTGTTGGTGGTTTATGGTGAGACCCTTCGTGTCAAGGAACAAACGTGGCGTGCAGCAGGAGTGGTCGTCCCGGTATTCTCATTGCGAAGTGAACATTCCTATGGCGTGGGTGATTTCGGTGACCTGCATCGTATGGTTGACTGGGCAGTTGCAACGGGAATGAAGATTATTCAGCTTTTGCCTGTCAATGATACTACATCATCTCATACTTGGAGCGATTCCTATCCTTATAATATTGTATCCGCATTTGCACTACATCCGCATTATATTGATTTGGAAGCATTGGGTAGTCTTAAGAGTAAGTCGAGGATGACTGCCTATCACCGACAGCGAAGAGAGCTAAATGCACTGGGATACAGTGATTATGAGGCTGTTGACCGTGTTAAGTCTGAATATTTGAAAGAATGTTTTGCAGAAAAAGGTCAGCAGACCCTTGACTCGAAGGACTTCAAACACTGGTATTCAACTAATAAAGACTGGCTCGTGCCGTATGCTAATTGGTTGGCCGAAGATGGAGAATGTGACATAGTATATTATGTGCAGTATCATCTTCATTGCCAGTTGAAGGCGGCAGCAGACTATGCCCGCAGCAAGGGCATAGTCCTCAAAGGCGACATCCCTATCGGAGTGAATCGTGATAGCGTGGAGACCTCAACTCATCCGGAACTGTTCAATCTTGATTCACAGACAGGTGCTCCGCCAGATTCTTTCTCTCAGAATGGTCAGAATTGGGGATTCCCAACATATCAGTGGGGAGAGGGACTAATCAAATGGTTTAAACATCGTTTAGAATGGATGTCACAGTACTTCGATGCCTTCCGTATCGATCACGTCTTAGGCTTCTTCCGAATCTGGGAGATTCCTGATGATGCGCTCTTTGGACTGTTGGGGCATTTCTCACCATCATTGCCTTTGACTGTCAGCGAGATAGAATACTTTGGCCTGTCTTTCCGTAAGGATTTCATGACACGTCCGTTTATTAATGACAAGGTTATAGAGCGTCTTTTCGGCATCCATGCTCAGTACGTTAAAGACAATTTCCTGATTCTGCGCGGATATGGACTGTATGACCTACGGGCGGAGTTTAAGACCCAAAAGAAGATAAGGGATTACTTTGAGGGAAGCGGCGATGAGAACAGTTTGTGGATACGTGACGGGTTGTATCGCGTCATTTCCGATGTCCTTTTTATAGAAGACCCGCATCATCCCGAGATGTACCATCCACGTATTGGAGCTATTAAAGAACCAGTATATGAAGCACTCTCTGGAGAAGAGAAAGATGCATTTATGCGTTTGTATAACAATTATTTCTACCAGCGTCATAACTTCTTCTGGGGTAACGAGGCAACAGGCAGACTCTCTGAGGTGTTTGGAGATACCAGTATGCTTCGTTGTGCTGAAGACCTTGGTATGTTGCCTGATTGCGTGGCTCATGTCCTCGACTATCAGCGTATCCTTACTTTGGAGATTCAGTCGATGCCGAAGCATAGTGGTTTTGAGTTTAATCACCTTGACGGTAATCCCTATCGTAGTGTTGCAACATTCTCTACTCATGATATGTCACCATTGCGCCTGTGGTGGGAAGAGAGTCCAGAACGTACACAGAGGTATTATGTTACAATGCTCCAGAAACAGGGTAGGGCACCTGAGCATCTGCCAGCCCATCTCGCAGAGGAGATAATAGCAAGACATCTATATTGTCCTTCTATGCTCTGTATGCTGAGCCTTCAGGACTGGCTTGCTATGGATAGTGAACTGCGAGGGAAGAATCCCAGAGAAGAAAGGATCAATGTGCCCAGCGATCCGTACAACCATTGGAAATATCGTATGCATCTTACTATTGAAGAACTTCTTAAGGCGGATAAATATAATAATAAGGTACGTACGATGATAACAAGAAGCAAGCGATGAGTTATAAAACATATATCTTTGATCTCGATGGTACGCTGTTAGACACGTTAGGTGATCTGGCAGCGTCTGTAAACTATGCTTTACGTACTTATGGAATGCCAGAACATAGTATAGATAATGTTCGAAGGTTCGTTGGTAATGGAGTACGTCTGCTCATGGAGAGGGCTGTACCTGCTGGCGCAGCTAATCCTTTGTTCGACGAGGCTTTTACTACATTCCGGAGTTACTATATGGAGCATTCTCTTGACACTACCCGCCCATATGATGGCATTCCTGACATGCTGGCACAACTGAAATCCCGTGGATGTCATCTGGCAGTAGTAAGCAATAAGATGATGGCAGCCACTCAGGAGTTGTGCCAGTATTTCTTTTCTGAAACGATTGAGGTAGCTATTGGAGAGAATGAGGCAGAGGGTATCCGTAAGAAGCCGGCTCCAGATACTGTGTTCGCTGCACTAAAGGCTCTTGGAACAGACAGTGACAATGCTGTATATGTGGGTGATTCTGATGTGGATATCCAGACAGCACATAATAGTGGACTGCCTTGTGTCAGTGTACTATGGGGCTTCAGAGATAAGGATTTCCTTATACGAAATGGAGCAGAAACGCTTATTTCTGCTCCACATGAATTATTACTTTGATTGTTCTAAAGTTGCTGCAGCCGGGCAATATACTTGCCTAAGATGTCAAACTCAATATTTACTATTGTCCCAATCTTAATGTCGCAAAAGTTTGTGTGCTCGAAAGTGTAGGGGATGATTGCTACTTGAAATGTATTGGTTGTGGGATTGCATACAGTGAGCGATACTCCGTTTACAGTTACACTGCCTTTATCTACTGTAAAATAACCCTTCTTAGCCATTTCCCGGTTCTCGGGGTATTCAAAAGTGAAAAACGTACTTCCGTCAGCATCTTCCATCGCGATGCATTTGGCGGTCTCGTCAACGTGTCCCTGAACGATGTGCCCGTCAAGTCGTCCATTCATTAACATGGATCGCTCTACGTTCACTTTATCGCCAACTTTTAGCAGACCGAGATTTGTCCTGTCAAGAGTCTCCTTCATTGCAGTGACGGTATAGGAGCCATCCTCGATTTCCACTACGGTGAGGCAAACGCCATTGTGTGAAACACTCTGGTCGATTTTCAGTTCGTCGACGAATGAACATTTCAGTGTAAAGTCGATATTCTCGCGGTCTTTCTTAATTGCTATTACAGTAGCAAACTCTTCAATAATACCAGAAAACATACCAGTTTAATTATCTTATTTTCTAATTCTCTAACAGTCTAATTCTCTAATAGTCAAATAGTCAAAAAAGCGGGTACGTGCCGATGATTTGGTGAAAACTCCTGTTTCACACGATGTGGGTGCTCTCCGCCGTTGTAATCCACCGGCATCAAGATGCTCTCTAGAGCGGGGGCCCGCCATTAGCAAGAGAAGCTGACCCAGTTAAAAATATTAATGTAGAGTATCCCGATCTATGCGGCACGACCCGTATTCTGACTGCAAAGGTAAGGCTTATTCGTGAATAAGCCAAACCTTTTAGCTTTTTTTATTGATTATATTGCAGTGCCTTGCTTGCCCGCCTGTATTTGACGAAGATGAAGATGGCCGCTAGAATCAGCAGGATAAGGTAGATGATCATGGCCGTGGGCGAGAGGAACATGGTGTTCGGCACGACGACCTGAATCGTGCGGAGGTCATACTTGTCGGGCGATTCCAGCAGAAAGGCTTTCACCTTGAAGGTGTAGGTGCCGGCAGGTACGCCGCTATAGCTGGCCATCCGGTCTTTTCCTGCATTATGCCAATCCTTATCGTAGCCCTCAAGCATATACTGGTAGTGTACGCGATGCTGCAGCTGGTAGTTCATCGCGGCGAAGCGGAAGGCGAAGTTGTCATTGCCAGTTGGCAGCTCCACGCTCTTGCTGACGGGTACGTAGTAGTCGTATGTGCTGTTCTGTCTCGGGCTTTGCAGCACGTCGTTGACGTAGAAGTCGGTGAACTGCAGCTTCAGCAGTGAGCCGTTGTCGTTCATCAGTTTCTTGCGATCTACGATGTAGTAGCCGTCAAGGGTGCCGAAGAGAATGTCGCCGTTGCCGGTACAGACGGCACCGCCCTCTGATATCCTGGTTTCGTCAACACCGTCCAGGTAGGAGAAGTTTGTGACGATGTTCTTGCTGACGTCGAACGAGCAGATGACGTGCTCAGTGGAAAACCAGACATTGCCGCGCTGGTCGAAGGTGATGCTGCGGATCTCGTCCGACGGGAGCCCGTCCTGGGCGTCGAAGGTGTCGAAGAGCCAGGCACCGTCGTCGTCCTTACCGATGGTGTGGGCGATGCCGCCGCCGTTGGTGCCGATCCACATCGTACCTTTCGGGTCGCGGCGGATGCAGACGATGTCGTTGCTCATCAGCATCTTGTCGCTGGAGACTGGCATCCGCAGTTTCTCGATCTTCATCTTCTTGTTCCTGTACGACATGATGAGGATGCCGTCTGAGGTTCCTGCCCATACATTGCCTTCGGCATCGGTGGCGATGGTCCTCACATTCATGTAGGTGCCTTTCGGATAGTCTTTCATGCCGTTTCCGGGATGCAGGAATACCGGCTTGCCGCCTTCCGTCGTCATTAGGTTCACGCCGCCGCCGTAGGTGGCTATCCAGAGGTTGCCTTCATTGTCTTCCACTGCCAGGTAGGCCTTGTTTGAGCTGAGGCTCCGGCTGTCGTCCTTATGGTGGCTGAATCGCTCGAATTTCCAGTCGTTGCCGTTGGGCGACATCTTGAACAGACCACTGTCCTTCGAACAGATCCAGTAGTGGCCCTTTACGCTCTTCGTGATGCCGTACAGACGACCCAGTGAGTGCCCCTGTGAATCGTGCGTGATCACGCTTTGGCTGCCGTCGTCGTGTTTCAGGAAGAGACTGCTGCTCTTGTTGCCCATCATAAGCAGTCTGCGCTGCGGGTCGTAGAACATGGCCCTGATTTCGTTCTCCATCGTCGTTGTGGCATTGGGCACAGGTCTCACCCTGATGATGTTGTTCCTGAGGATTTCCAGCTTGTCGAGTCCTCTCTGGCTCGTGGATTCCCATACGACACCCTCAGGCAGCTCCAGCGCCGTATAGACCGTGTTCGACAGGTTCCAGGGGTTTGAGGGATCGTTGTGGAAATACTCCACGACGTCCTGCTCGCGGTTGTAGTAGCCGAAGCCGCCGTGATTCATCACCATCCATACGGTGCCGTTGCTCTCGTTGAAGACGCCGCCGCGACCGTCATATTCTGGCACGGGCACGTATTGCAGGAACAACTTCTCGCTGCCTGTCTCGGGGTTGAAACGGCTGGCGCCCATCCTGTCGTCGCAGAACCAGATGAGCCCCCTGCTGTCGGAGAAAAGGCTGAAGATGGCTGTCCCCGTCGGCTTGCGCAGGAGCTTCGGCTCCTGTCCATAGACAAACGAATAGATGGCGCCGTTGGCGGTGGCGGCCAGGATGTTGAAGCCCTTGGCATAGAGGGCTGAGATGCGCTCTCCGGGCAGGATGGCTTTTTTCTCAAGGGTCAGGTTGCTGCGGTCGAGCCGGTGGATACCTTTGTTGGTGCCGAGCCAGATGTCGTCCTGATAGCCCTCGGCCATGCTGGTGATTGTCAGGCCGCCGGTTGCGATCTGATCACTCTTCAGTCCGTCGCGGTCCAGCTCCATCATGTAGAGGTGGCTGTTGCCGATGCTGATGAGCACTTTGCCCGTACTGGTTACCAGCAACGGGTATTTGGAGCGGAACTCCTCGTTGCCCTTATATTTCTCGAAGGGGTTGATGATCTGGTCGGTGGCGCGGTTCAGCACGAAGATGCGGTCGTCGTACATGTGCATCCAGATGTTCTGCGACTGGTCGATAGCCAGGTCGCGGATACGGTTGTGAAGGTTCTTGATGTGGCTGCCGTTGCCGGTCTTGTAGTTGTAGAAGTTGTAGCCGTCGAAGCGCGATAGCCCGTTCCAGGTGGCAATCCAGATAAAGCCCAGGTCGTCTTGGTAGAGCATTGATATGGCGTTGCTGCAAAGGCCGTCTTCAGTGGTGTAGTGCGAACGTACGGCTTGCAGCTGCTGGGCGTTGGCGGCCTGACTGATGAGGGCTGCGACGGTAAACATCAATAGTCGCTGTATCGTTTTTTTGAAAGGCATATTCTTCATACGAGTAGGGGTCTGTTATTGATTTCGCGACAAAGTTAAATATTTTTGTCGGAATAAACAAATATTTCGGATTATTTTCTTATCTTTGCAGAAAAATAGTGTGAAAAGATGAAGAAGACTGTCTGTATCCTGGCTGGTGCCAGGCCGAATTTCGTGAAGGTTTCGCCCCTTGTCAGGGCGATGAGTAATCATGCTGAGGCGGAGTGCCTGCTGGTCTATGCGGGATCGCCCGACGACCCTACGCTGGAGCCCTCGCTCTTCGAGGACTTGCAGATGCCGCGTCCGCAGTTCTTCCTGAATGTCAACTCCACAAGTCTCAACGAGATCACGAGTCAGGTGATGGCGGCCTTCGACCGGTTCCTCGACGAGCATCCCGTCGATGTGGTGATCGTGGTCGATGACCTGGCCTCGACGATGGCGGCTGCGATTGTCACCAAGAAACGGGGCATCCGCCTGGCGCATCTCGTGGCGGGCACGCGCTCCTTCGATATTTCGATGCCGAAGGAAATCAACCGTCTGGTCATCGACGCACTGAGCGACTATCTCTTCACGGCGGGCGTCCGCAGCACGGGCGTGGCGACGCGCGAACAGTCGGAGAACTCTCAGACGTATATGGTTGGCAATATCCTGATGGACACGCTGCGCTTCAATCACGGGCGTCTGAAAAGGCCTGACATCGACGGGCTTGAAGGGGTGCTGGAGGAGAAGCACTATCTGGTCTTCACGCTGAACCGTAAGGCGCTGATGGCTGATATGGAGAACCTGGACAAGATGCTCTCCGCGATGGTGGCGTCGGCGGGCGATGTGCCTATCGTGGCACCGCTTCGCGGTCGTGCTGGCGAGGTGGTATCTGATATTAAGGCAAAGGATTCTGAGAAATTTAAGAATCTATTGGTTGTCAGTTCGTTATCGTATCTTGAGTTTGGATGGCTTACAGCGCATGCCGCAGGTGTGATTACCGACTCGGGCAATGTGGCAGAGGAGGCGACCTTCAACGGCGTGCCCTGCATCACGCTTAATAACTATACCGAGCACCAAGAGACCGTCAGCGTGGGATCCAACGTGCTGGTCGGTGAGGATGCTGTGAAACTTGGCGAGGCTGTGAAAAATATGGTCATGGGCGAGTGGAAGAAATGCGCCCTGCCCGACCGTTGGGATGGCCGCACCGCAGAGCGCATTCTCCAAATCCTACTTCAGTAGTTTCATTAGTAGTTCTCAGCCTTGACCTGGAAGTAAGCCTGCGGATGGTTGCAGACGGGGCACTCCTCGGGAGCCTTTTTGCCTATCACGATGTGGCCGCAGTTGGAGCACTGCCAGATGACGTCATTGTCCTTTGAGAAC
>ODAI014344722.1_pt1 | contig 14097 bp, 10 predicted proteins | sample 1539321 | NCBI WGS metagenome assembly ODAI01 (sample SAMN02144231, study PRJEB22623) | gut metagenome | biome: sheep rumen | host: Ovis aries | place: New Zealand
CCAGGCTTGCATCGACATCATCTATGCGATGACTGCCGACGACCATCACGACATGCTCGAGCGCATCGAGAGCCGTCACGGTCTGCGTCAGCTCTCCTACATGAAGGAGCTTGGCATGGGCAACGACCGCTACAAGCTCATCGACCTTGACAACGGCGGCCGCGAGATCACAGCCGCTGATGCCGTAAAAGAGCTGAAAAAGATCGTCCGATAGCGCCTTCTGTGCCGAAAATGCAAAATCTGATTACACATTTTGTGTTACACATTTTGTGTAATCAGATTTTTTTTGTATCTTTTGCAACGAATTCGTAAAGTGTTTACTGCCTATAAACAATGTGTTTACTGCCTGTAAACAATGTGTTTACAGGTAACAAACAAAGTGTTCCAAATATTTTTAAATGTTTGGAACACTTTTCGGAGCCTTGACAATCAGTTTCTTGGACTTTGATGATGTATTTCTTCTCATTCCTTGAATACCCCACTCACAGGTGACATGAAACTGTTAAAAACGAACATCTGCATCACTTTTCTTCAAGAAAATTTTGCAGTTTCACATTTATTGTTTAACTTTGCCCCGTCTTTGAACCTGAAGCCCATGCTATAGAAAAGCAGAAGCGGAAGGGGCGGGGACTACATAGATAGAAAAGTGTCTACTAAGGCGCTTTGTTCTTTGACTTCTCAAAGTCTCGCAAACTTGAACCAGTCAGAAACAAAGCAGCGGTAGATGCCTTCGGGATATGTATATTGTTGACAGCCTTAAGTGTATCTTGTTTATAATATAATAAGGTACACGCGAGGATATAGTCAGATTACATATTCTCGTGTGGGCTTCTGCGTTGCTCTTCCTTTGACTGGTGGGCAATGCGAGACGCCTTGAGAAGTGGGACGAGCAACTGGTACAGCGACCCACACTTTTTTTGTCCGTGTACCAAAATAGATAGAAATACCAATAAAGCCTGATAGGGGGTTGCAGACGGCTATTATAAACCTATAAGTTATGAGCGACGCATTCAACAATGAGGCTGAAGTTCAATCTCAAGAAAGTCTGACGCCAAAGTCTTCTCAGCCAGTACCCGCATTTTGTAAGTATTGTGGGTCTCCCATTCAACATGGTTCTGCCTTTTGTTCTTCTTGCGGAAAACCATTGAAATCCCCTCCCCAAAGACAACAGATAGCGAGTGCCATACCGCCCCTTCAACAAAATTTGGTTCAGCAGCCTGCACAACAACCAGCATATTCGGCTGGAGTATATCAGCAGCCCAGTCCTCAGCCAGTGATGTCAGGTTCCACCCAGAATTCCTCCACAACTGTTATAGTTCAAGGAAGTAAATCAAACGGATTAGGCACAGCTGGTTTTGTACTCGCCTTATTGGCATTTCTTGTCAGCTGGGTGCCAGTCGTTGACATTATAGTATGGGCGTTGGGACTGCTGTTCTCATTTATTGGTATGTTCAAGGCACCTAGAGGTTTGGCCATTGCCGGCTTTATCCTTTCTATCATTGGCATCATTGTATTGATTACATTCTTCGGCGCATTAATTGGCTTAACCAGCCATTAGTTGGCTGTGTAAACCCACAAAGAATAGTAACTTATCTTCTATGAGATATTGCGAATTCTGCGGGGCACCACTTGATGACGATGCCCTATTCTGTACCAATTGTGGAGCTAGGCTGAGTTCATTTCAGCCTGCTCCTTCACCAGCGACTGACATTCCTGTTCAAGCTAACTCTGTTCCAAACATCGTTCCAGTTATTGAGAACAATGAAGAGTTTGAAGATAAGAAGAATAATAAGATAATTAGAATTATATTGCTTTCTTTCCTGACCGTCGTTCTTGCTGCTGGAATAGTGATCGCTTTTTTGACAACAGGCAATTCTAACAAAAATGAAAGCCGCGATAATGACACAGAAAAAGTCCCATATAAGATGTATAAGTTACATGGTTCAATAAGCAATTATCCCATTTTCATGAAGCTGATTATTGAAGGCAACTTGGCTACTGGATCTTACTATTATGAAAGTCAGGGGCCAGATAAAGTTTTGGATTTGAAGGGTATTTACGACAACAATATTTTGGAATTGTTTGAAACTGATGAAAATGATCAGCAGACTGGGCATTTCAAGGGTCACCTAGAAGAGCGTCACTTCATTGGTACTTTTTTTGATGCACGAGGGAATAGTATGAATTTCAGATTAGAAGAATAAACGAAGATGAGATATTGCGAATTCTGCGGGGTACCACTTGATGACGATGCCCTATTCTGTACCAAATGTGGAGCCAGGCTGAGTCCATTTCAGCCTGCTCCTCCTAACTCTTTTTCAGTTCCTGAGAAGAACTATATTGAGCATCCTGTTGAAAAGCAAGACAAGAGCAATCACATTAACACTGTTTTAGTTTATATTGCTGCCTTTGTCATTTTGGGCGCAGGCTTATGGTACGGCTATAAGCTTATCGCCAATGATTCCTTTTCTACTAAAACGACAAAAACAGACAAAAATGGCATTATTGTTCAGCAATCTACGAGAATCAACTCGGGGAAATGGGATGGGCATTATGAATACGAAGGAATTATTGCTGAGAAATGGCATTTTGACCTACAGCTAAACATTAGCAGGAATGAAGTGAAAGGCCGTTACAGAGTTCATGAAACCAATAATGGATATGTCGTACTTGAAGGTTCAATCGATGATTCTGGAAACATTTCTTTCTCTGAATACTACGATGATGGCACACCAACAGGATACTACTTTACAGGTATGTTCTCTACGATGAGCATATCTGGAAAGTATCTTTCTACCCAACGGAAAATCAACATGAAGTTCCAAGCAAATATGACCAACTAATCATTGCGAAAAACAAAGGAATATGAGATACTGCGAATATTGTGGGGCACAACAAGACGATGATGCCCTCTTCTGTACTCAATGCGGTCAGAGACTTAGTCCCCTGGACATACCGCCAGATGAAGAAGCTGGAAGTTTCTCCACTGATGTAGAAGAGTTTATGCAGGCAGAGGTAGGATTGCCAAGGCAAGAAGAGGGACATGTGACTACTCCTTCCGTCAATGCTCAAGCAATAGCGGATGAAAGTGCGCCCCTGTCTCTTGATAAAGAAATAATAGTAGAGGATAATAGCGATGCGCGCCCAGAAACGCCTTGGATGAAACAGAACATGCGGTGGCTCATCCCTGTATGCATTGTTACAATAGGTGCATTACTGGGAGTTGGTGCTTACTTCTTTTTCTTAAACAAAGGAAATGAGCCATTGAATATCGAGAAACCACAGTGGACCAAGTACATCGTGGCTGCAGATGAGGGCGTACCCGTTCACAAAGAGGCTAGCATCAGCAGTCCTTTGTTAATGGTACAAGTGGAAAACACCATTGAGTCAATGGAATTATATGATGAATTCTGTTGGGGAGATGAGAGCTTAAAGCGGGGATTCACGCGTGAAGAGTACCATCTTTTAACAAACAAAGTCCTGCCTGTCCTTGAAGAGGTTGACGACTGGTATAGAGTGCAAGTAGACAATTTCAATGGTGATGTTGTGGAGGGTTATATATCGAAAGAAAGGGCCATAGAGATTACGCCGACACCTATCACTATTGAGGTCTTGGAAAAGATTAACGCAGAAAATGAGTGGCGTTATTATTATCTTGTGAAGAATGGCAAGTACAAAAACCTTTGCATCGTTTCAGAGTTCAACGAATACGAAGGAGCCTCTGAGATTAATCTCTCATTTGGAATGCTCTCTGGAGGCTTTTTGTATTTTCCAGCCTACAAAGATATTATCATGGAGAACAACAATTCCCAAGAGGTGCAGTTTGTAGAAAGAAATGGTTTTCCCCAGCTTTTATATGGCCCTGAGCATTTACACAACAGTACTTATGGAATATTCGACCCACAATATCTTACTAATGAACTGATAGCTGAAATTCTGGGAAAGATAGGATCTGATACGTTAAAGAACGGTAAGGTCGTTTGCTATTTTCCAGAAATACCCTATAACCAATTGCAAGAATACACGTATCAGAATGATAAGGATTTAGGCAAAAGAGACGCTGCCAACAGCCCTGATGAAGGAGAAGTTCACATTACAGGATATAACATCATGTCAAGAGATAACGAAGATTATCTTGTAGCGCTCCTCAGTAGTGGAGGATATGAAGAAACAAATGTCACCTATCCGAGTTATGGTTCCGTAGGATTAGTAATATTGGATTACGGAGATTATGATGGTGATGGAGAAATGGAGGCTGTTATTCAGGAGAACGACAATGGCACCTCAGGCTGCGAGCCTCCGTTTGTGGTCTATTATGACAAAGCGACCAAGCAGTATCGTCCAACAGAGAGATTTGGCAAATGGGACAAAGTATATACGATAAAGAAAGATGGTGAAACCATGCTCTACCAACGGTATGGAATACGCGAAGACTTTTATACTTTCAAGGGCAATAAGCTCCAGTTGACTGGTACAGAAAGCCATTCTGCAGGTAGCGTCCTGAAACGCTTTACAAAGGAAGGTCTTTTCCCCGACAACAGATGCGAAGAGACGGCCTCTGCCAAATATGACATTGACGACAACAGCTTTCCTGACACCTTTATCTTCTACCACGGGTGTGCACATCCTCATCAGTGGGGAGCATATATGAGTTTGGAATCGATAGCCAGAGAATTCGACGACCCTGCCAATTGTTCTGAGATATATGCTTCTGATTCCTTCTCAATTCTTAGCGTTACTACACAAGGGATGCATGACATTCTGGTCGGCGAATCCTACCTCTTCCGATGGAATGGGTTTAAATATGAGGAATGGGTGTGGAATGGAAGTGAAATAACGATGAAAGAATAGCTCATATTTTAGGGAAAGAGAATAACGTATCAAATTAAAACATCAATAAAATGAAAACAAAACAATTCTATCTATTTTTAGCAGGGATAGTTTCCCTGACGATGGTATGGTCGTGCAAAGAGGAGGACGATCCATACGTAAGGTTTAATAATAATGCTACCATCGAGACTGTTTCAGCAGATGCTACAGTTTTGAATCTGCCCATTGAAAGCAACATCGAACTGGGCAAGCTGTCTGTATCCAGCAGCGCAGCATGGTGTGATGTCAGTCTGACGGACGAAGGCAATGGGGCATTCCGGCTGAAAGTAGTCGTAGAGGAAAACAAGGCACTTTCATCACGTGAAGCCATTATTATTGTCAACTCTGCTGACGGAAGTGCATCTGCATCTTTCACCGTGACTCAGGAAGAGGCGGCTCCATACATAGTATTCAAGGATGGGATGGTTACGGAATCAGTTTCATGGATGTCTAAAACCATCGAGAAATTGATGGAAAGCAACTATGCCTTCGACCAGTTGTCTGTGACAAGCAATGCGAGCTGGTGTGATGCGAATCTAATAGACGAAGGCAACGGCGCATTCCGGATGAAAGTAACCGTAGAGGAGAATACGTATCTACCGACACGCGAGGCAACCATTATTGTCAAGTCATCCGACGACATGACGTCACGATTATTAACCTTGACGCAAACAACAAGTGGGTTAACTGCACATTATACTTTCGAGGGAAACAATTACAATCAGGCAGAGGAGGAACTTACACCTGTAGCCCTTGGAACGAACTTCGTTGGAAGCTACAATGGAAGTAAGGCTATAGAAATCACGAATAATCCCAATTCAATACTGTCCTTTCCCAACAGTCTTGTTGATGATCGTGAAATGACAGTGTCCTTCTGGGCAAAAGATCTTAGTGATGGTCACATTTTCCATGCCGTACGACAGAGAGATGGTCAACCCGCTTTCACCCTAGCAGTAGTAAACGGCATGCTGAAATTTGTTGTGACAAAATATAATATCTTTTATCAATATGAAAACTGCCCTAGTTTTACACATAATAAGCTTGACGGGTGGCACATGATAACCTTGGTGTCTGATTTCCACAAGACAACCTTTAGTACTATTACGACGCGCTTATACATTGATGGCAATTATGTAGATGTTGTGACAGAAGGTTCTAACATATTCGGAGAAAGCGAAGAAGGTGATCAGAAAAATTATAGAGCCTGTTCTAAATTTGTGATGGGAGGCGGACTTAATGGTTTGTGGGAGCGGCAAATGCTTCTTCCAACCACTCTAACAATTGACAACCTGCGTTTCTACAAATACCGCTGCTTAGGCGAAAGTGAGGTGAAGTACATTTACAATAAGGAGAAATCAAGACTTTAGAAGCAAGTCTTATTATGAGAACCACATCGTAAAGTAATGTAGCTATGATTAGAATAATATTGGCATTTGCCATGTTAGGTTTTACGCTGAATGGCATGTCACAGGAGGTAGACTTGAGCAAGGTGAAGTTTATCGTAGTAACCACTGATGGCGTAAACATGCGCAAGGCACCAAATACAAATAGTGCGAAATTGGTGACCGAATGGCTTACTGATGGTGAAGGCTGTGAAAGCCGTTCATATCCTGTTTGGTCAGACACAAGAAAGCCGTCAGGTTATTTTCGTAGTTCAGCCAGTCCATATATTGGCCAAACGATGCCAGTGATAGGAGAGACCAACGATTGGTACAAGGCCATCTATTGGGACTTCGTAGAAGGCAGTTTCGTGGTTTATATTGCCAAAAGGTTTTGCCGTGAGACGTCTTTGGTAAACTGGTCTTCAAATAGTTCCTATAGCGTAATCCAAGGTGGCCCATTTGCTGGGTGGGTAGTTGTTGACAACTCTGACCCAGAAAACGGCGAAGAATACATTATAGGGCATCTTATTAATGGAATGATGGTTTTCACTGCCAGCTGCACTGATAAATATAGTGAGTATATGAACAATATAACTGGAAGCCTTACCCGGGAGCAGTTTAACTATTATTTCAAGAAAAGAGACAAGCTACTTATAAATTTCAGAACAGCTTCAGCAGGAGAAGGTACTTTTGAAGTTGATGCCTCTTCGTTATCCTATTAACAATATGAAGTAATAAAGCTATGATGAGAAAACTGCTATTATTCTTTACCCTCGTACTGCTGACCGCCTGCCAGGGCAGGGACATCATAGGCACGTGGGAAGACTACACAGACACGTATGTCTTCAACAGTGACAACACCGGCACACGCGATGGTGCCATGGGCAGGTATCCGTTCACATGGGAACAGCGTGGTGACTCGCTCATCATCCTCATGGATATCGATGGCCGCTTCACGCACGAGGAGTACTGGAAGATAGAGTCTTTCGAGACGGAGAAGGGCGAAAAGAGAATGAACTACTCTACGCGTGGGCATAGACTATATCTTAGACGCGTGGAATAAATCAAAAAATAAACACAAATATGAAAAAAAGAAATCTATTAAACATTCCTCTCGTCCTCTTTGCATTCGGCCTGTTCGCAGCCTCGTGCACTGAAGAGACTCCGATGACGGTAGCCATCGATGCTTCGCAGTTGCAGATAGAGGGTAATTGCGCAAGCAAAATACATGCTGACACGGCGAAGATTGTATTTCAGCGTGACTCCTTGCCTATAGCAGGTCGCGACACCGTCTATGTGATGCATACCGTTGTGACGTTGCTGCTCGACAGCACCTACTTCACTGACCAGATGGACACTGTACCCGACCTGCGCCTGATGTTCAGCGATGGGACACCTGTAACCACACTACAGCCAACGGACAGCCTTCTGCGTAACACACTGATAAACTTCGTGACGAGTACCCCTGGCGTTTTCACCACCATCGGCTTCCGAGGCGAGATTACCCGAAGTGCCATGCTGCGGCTTAGTAAGAAGGAGGGGAAGGCACTCTTCACAGGCTTCTCTTTCCAGTATGCTGACCCGGAGATAGCCCGAAGAGTGGATGAGTTCTACCAGGCGGTGATGGGCATTGTCACTTTTAAGGAACAATATGAACAGCGCAAGGCGGAAATGGACGCTTTGCCCATGGAGAAGAGGGTGCAAGCATTGTTCATGTTAATGGGTATTATTAATAACGCAGCCACGATAGGAAACGAAACCGCCCGCTTTGAAAAGAAAATGACGGAACGTCAGCATGAGAAGTACCTTGAAGCTGCCGAGATTTTAAAGAAATGGTTGGATTAGAATCACAAAAAATGGTATAACTATGAAAAGACTTGTGTCGTTTGTCATATTTTTATTTTGTATTCCATTGTTAGGGCTTGCTCAAGAAGTGAAGGTTCCAGCATGGGAAAAGTTCGTGAGTGTTACAAGTGACAGGGTGAATCTAAGGAAAGCACCGAATGCTCAAAGTTCACGACTGATGATAAAAGAATATGAAGTGGAATTAACGTTCCAAACTGAGTATTCTTGGACTACGGGCGCAGGTAAAAAGCCATTCTGCTTGTCAAAAGGACAAGTAGTTCCTGTTATTGATGAATCTGGGATGTGGTATCATGTGTTTCTTGAAAACGGCTATGATGCCTACATCCGTAAAGATTTTTGTGAGCAAATTGAGCCAATAGTTTTCACTCAAGACGAAAAGTTACGCCACCTCGGGATGGGCATAGGAACAGCATACAAGGTGTTGGGTAATAACGACCTTTATATTGCCTATGAAGAGAATGAAGAGGATGGCTCTTCTGCTCTGATTGGTCGTCCTTTTGGTGCTGGCATTGTGTGGAGATCATGTGATGGACTCTTGGAGTATTTACTTTCTGTATGTGGAGGCTATGCCGATGCCATTAATCTTGATATAAAAAAAGTGAAATACGACTCACTGAAAACTTTCTTGTCAACACATAAGTTGCATGAGCCTTATGCCATTTCGTATGTGTTTTATAGTGACGATTTGTACTTAAGTGAAGCTCCTTCGTTTACGTATGTGTTTGATAGCGAAAAGAATCCTTTGCGCAAAGTCAATAAGCCTGAAACTTATGCCATTAAGAAATTCGTGGTGTCTGCAAATGGACAGGAGTTGAGAATGTATCAGAAGCCGAGTCTCACAGCCCCAAAACTGGTTTTCTTACCAGAAGAGAGCATCTTTAGGGTAGGTCGTCTGGACTGGGAAAGCAACAAGCAGAGTAGAATGAAGAAAGAACATGCTGCCTCCAAAGTCTTTGCAGTTATTGGGGAGGAAGGCGACTGGTATCAAGTATATGACAGCTATAACTATTCTGAGATCTATTCTTCAATAGGATACATCCCCAAAAACGCAGTAAGAGATGCAGAGATTATGCCCATTACAGAGGCAGTCCTCACAGACGAGAGCTTCAATATTAGAAACGGCTATGGGAAAACTCGATTGCTTCAGTTGCCCGACAACAGGACATGTGTCGTGACATGGGGTTGCCCCAGGGTGGGAATTTGCGTGACTGAATTCGTAAATGTAGGCTATATACATAATAACATTGCTATTATGAGCCGAAACTTCAGCTATGGTTATGATGACCGTCACTATAAAGTGTCTATAGCAATGAGCACTTTCAATGGGCGACGGCTGGTTGTTAAGAGTTCCGATGATTTCTGGAATGTTGATTTTACGAAGCTGAAGGTAGAAGAAGCCCAGGTGTTGCTGAACGACTTACCTGAGAATGCATATTGTTTTGCTTATGTAAACATTGACAATAAGGAGATGCACATCTTTGATATAGGTGGTTTTTTCAATGGGAAACAAATTGTGATCAACGACAATTAATTTGATTTTAGAAAGGCCCTACTTGTCATAGCGTTGAATATAAATTAACTTTTCTTTTGCCATTTCATATATTATGAGTAACTTTGCAAACGAAAAAAAGGAAAAGACAATTTCAAAAAGAACCTATGAACCGATTACAGAAATTACTAGCAATTACATTGCTGACCACCTGCTGCCAGATGTCGGCGGAGCCTGTCACCCGGCAGCAGGCACAGGAGAAAGCGAAGGCTTTCTTACTAGAGAAGGGAAAGATGCTCAGCACGTCGGGCATCGGGCATGCTTCATCCAAGAAGCGGATGGCGGCGCGTGCTACGGAGCCTTACTATGTGTTCAACGTGGAGGGCGAAGGGGGATTCGTCTTGGTGTCGGGCGACGACCGCACCATCCCCATCTTAGGCTATGCTGACAGTGGGACGTTCGACGAGGAGAACATTCCTGAGAATATGCAAGGATGGCTGGAGGAATATGAGCGACAGATTTCCTTTCTGCAGGAAAACGACATTGATGCCGGCAGCAGCGTGTTGGCTAGAGTGCCTTCTTCGGTGCAGACGGCAGTCAGCCCGTTGCTTAGCTCTACCTGGGGACAGGGTGCTCCATACAATAACAGTTGCCCTGTGTACGAGGTCTGGCGTTGCGTGACAGGATGTGTGGCTACTGCCATGGCTCAGGTGATGTACTACTATGGCTATCCCTCTGCTACAACAGCTGTCATCCCCGGTTATACCACCAACAACGATCTGGCCATCGAGGTGCCGGCCATCGACATCTCGACAATAGACTGGGACAACATGCTTCCCAGCTACCGCGGCGTAGAGTCGACTGACATTGAGCAGAAGGCCGTTGCCGACCTGATGGCGATGTGTGGCTCGGCTGTAGAAATGATGTACTCCCCTGGTGCAAGCGGTGCATACAGCTATTCCGTCCCGGAGGCACTGGTGAAATATTTCGGCTACAACAAGGGACTGCGCCATCTGTACCGCAGCGCCTTTCACAAAGAAGAATGGGAGGGGATGCTCTACGATGAGATCAACGGCGGGCACCCAGTACTCTATTATGGGCAGTCGACGGGTGGAGGACATGCATTTGTCATCGACGGCTACGACGAGAATGGCTATTTCCACGTGAACTGGGGATGGTACGGCAGGAATGACGGCTATTTTCTCCTCTCGATACTGAATCCATACGACACTTCGGGCATCGGCAGCAGTTCCAGTGCGGATGGCTATAGCCTTAACCAGTACATGATAGTGGATGTAAGGCCCGATACCGGCGGCACGCCAGACAGGGTATTGAGTATCTACGAGATTTCCGTCGGACAGACAACGTTCACCAGGACTTCAGCAGAGGAAGACTTCTGCGACATTCCCATCTCCTATTATATTCAGAACAATGGCACCACCGGAAGGTTTGACCTGGGGCTGGGTATCTTTGACCAGGCAGGCATCATGCAGGCCGAAGGCTACGTTGCAGGCCTTGATTTTACAGAACCCGGCGACGCCATTCGATTTACGAGAAATGCCAGCTTCGGGAAAGGACTGGCAGACGGCACATACAGGGTGAAAGCCCTCAGCCGCGAGTATCAGTCGACGGAGTGGTTCGTAGACTACGGCTCGAACACCTGCTACCTGACGGCTACCGTCAGTGGCAACACGCTAACCTTCGGCAACCCTGTGACCGAGCTCACCGGCACCATCACGTTCCCTGTTCCAGCAGAAATGGGCAAGACGGCAACAGGCATTGCTGAAATCACTAATACAGGATCAGACTTTAACGGTGACCTCTATCTGTTTATTGACGGGCACTACTGTATTGGAGAGAATTTCGAAGTGGCTGCGGGGACGTCGAACACATGGTCGTTCGACTTCATGCTGAAACAGCCCGGAGAGCATACGCTGACCGTGGCATCAGCGAAGAGATGGGATGAAGAATCGAAAGAGTATGTCGTAAAGACAGTTGTTGCCAGCACGACAATCCACATAGACGGCATCATACTGGAAACGGAACTTGTCGTGGCCAATGGGACAAGTGATTTCAAGGTGGAAGGGAACATAATAAAATTCTCCGCCACAGTGAAGAATGTCAGCTCGCAGACTTTCGAAGACAAAGCCAGTATGACACTCTACCGAAAAGAAGGCAGTATGACTTACTGGCGTTCTCAATCAAAGAGCATTACCCTCGGCCCACAGGAGTCGCAGGTGTTAGAGTTTGAGTTTAGCGACCTGATGACAGGTGGTATCTATTATGGATATATAGAATATCATGCTGGAAACAACATCTGGAACAATGAGGCCTCTACGGAGGATTATACCGTTGTGCTCGTTTCCCCGAACATCGAGTTTGCCGATGCCGAGGTGAAGCGTATCTGTGTGGAGAACTGGGATGCCAACGGCGATGGGGAACTGAGCGAAGTGGAGGCGGCAGCAGTGATGAGTTTGGAAAATGTGTTCAGGGGTAACAGGAATATAACATCCTTCAATGAGTTTCAGTATTTTACGGGTGTTGAAGAATTAGAGCCTAGTGAATTCTGGTATTGTAACAATCTTTGGGCCATTATGTTTCCAGAAAGTCTGAATAAAATAGGCGAACTTGCTTTCCAAAATTGTGAATCATTGGAAAGTATAACTCTCCCAAGTAGTGTGTCGGAATTACCTTTTGGTGTTTTTGCCCAATGCTACTCTTTAATTAATGTCAACCTACCATTATCAATGACGACTATTGGTGTAGCTTCATTCGCTAATTGTACATCTTTGAAGAGCATAGCCATTCCAAGTAGTGTAACGTCATTATCGAGCTTGGTTTTTCAAACCTGCACATCTCTAAGCGATGTCATTCTTCCTTCTTCGTTGAAATCTATAGGTGATTATTCTTTTTCCTATTGTACGAACTTGAAGCAAATAGAATTACCCGCTCAATTGGAAATGTTGGGAGATGGTGTTTTTTATGGCTGTAGTCAATTGCAATCAATGTTTATTCCTAAAAATGTTAAAGAGATCGGTGATTGGCAGTTCAGCTATTGCGAAAACCTGAAAACGCTATCTGTCAGTAGCGATAATCCTATCTTCTACAGCATAAATAACTGTATTCTAGGAGACATGAATAATATAGGCATAGTTGGCTATGGTTGCGCAGGAAGTACTATCCCAACAATCCCGAAAGTAAAACAAATTGGTATGTATGCTTTTGAAGAAGTAACAGGAATGAAGAAAATCGTTATTCCTGACAATATTGTAGCAATTGGAAAACAAGCGTTTGATCAGTGTACTGATTTGGAGACAATTACTATAGGGAAAAATGTAACCCTCATTCAAAATTTTGCTTTCTGTAGGAATACAAACCTCAAGCAAGTTTATGCACTCAATCCTATTCCTGTAGAAATCAATGACAATGTGTTCCATACACAGATAGTTTGGAATGAAGATGGCTCTTTTAATACGTCCAAAGACTTTACTACAGCTACACTCTATGTCCCAAGTGGAAGTAAGGAGGCATATCAACAGGCTGATGGCTGGAAGAACTTCCAGAATATCGTAGAGATTCTTTTTGGAGATGTTAATGGCGATGAAAGTGTTACCATTGCTGATGCTGTGGCTATAGTGAATAGAGTCTTGGAACGGCCATCTGAGGCTTTTGATGAGGTTGCTGCTGACGTGAATGGAGATGGTAGTATTTCTATCGCTGATGCTCTGGCTATAGTGAATATCATCTTGGGCAAAGTTCCCTAATTTGCATAGTGGGCCAAAGTAGACAAGCAATAACAGGCACGAGTACCATCAGAGGAACTTCTCAAAGAAGTCCAGCACACATTTCTGCGCTGCCTTTCCGCAGCTGTGGGGGATGTCCCAGAGCTCGGTCTGCAGGCGGTCGGAGGCGTGCTGGCTCGCCCAGGTGGCGCGCATCGTGGCATAGGCCTTCTCGACTCCGGCTACGGGGAAGAGCTTGTCCTGCGAGCCGCTGATGAAGAGCATGGGCTTGGGACAGGCGATGCTGGCCACGTGCGGATAGTCCATCCAGCGGCGTAGGCCGGGGAAGCAGTTGGCGAAACCGCCGTTCTCGGTGCGGCTGTACTTGAAACTCATCTGCTCGTCGGTGGTCACCATCCAGCATACGCAGGCTCCTGCCTTGATGCGGTCGGAGAGAGCCGCTAGCATCCAGGTGCGATAGCCGCCCATCGACCATCCTGTGCAGCCTATCCTCGTCGGGTCGACTTCGGGCATCGATGCCAGGAACTCGGTTGCGGCGATGTCGTCGTAGGTCATGTAGGCGCTGAGGTCGATGCCGTACATCATCATGTTGCCGGCTATCATGTCGTACTTGTCGCGCAGGGGGCCTTCCTTCTGTCCACGCTCTCCCCACATGGGTGCGTCGGCCGAGAACACCACGTATCCGTGCTGGGCGAGGTAGTCGCCGAAGTACTGTCCTTCGTAGCCCGCCACCCACTCGTCGGCATCC
>ODAI013687545.1_pt1 | contig 14096 bp, 11 predicted proteins | sample 1539321 | NCBI WGS metagenome assembly ODAI01 (sample SAMN02144231, study PRJEB22623) | gut metagenome | biome: sheep rumen | host: Ovis aries | place: New Zealand
ATCTCGTTCTTGCGGGACACGGGCTGGATGAACTCAGGGTGCGTGTTGATGTGCTCGATCAGGCGGTCCGCATATTTCTTCATCTTGAAGAAGTAGGCGTCTTCCTTGGCCTGGTGCACTTCGCCGCCGCAGACAGGGCAGTACTTCTCATCCACGACCTGGGAGGCTGTATAGAAGGCCTCGCACTCTCTGCAGTACATTCCCTCGTAGTAGCCCAGATAAATGTCGCCCTGGTCATAGAGCTTCTTAAAGATCTTCTGTACCTGGCGCTCGTGGTCCTCGTCCGTGGTGCGGATAAAGCGGTCATAGGACGTGTTTACCAGATCCCAGAGTCTCTTGATCTCTCCGGACACTTCGTCGACGAATTCCTTGGGAGTCTTGCCGGCTGCCGCCGCTCTGGACTCGATCTTCTGGCCGTGCTCGTCGCTTCCGGTCTGGAAATGCACGTCATAGCCGTCCGCCTTCTTGTATCGGGCGATACAGTCCGCCAGGATGATCTCGTATGTATTTCCGATGTGCGGCTTGCCGGATGTGTAGGCAATAGCCGTTGTGATGTAGTATTTTCCTTTATTTTGCATAGGTCATTCCCCTCCTGTAACTATATTGTGTGCCTGCGCTTAAGACGCGCTCCTTCCTGTGAGCGCATTTTCTTACCAGCAAAGCACCTCGTGTCCCGTCTCCGTGACAAGCACCTGGATCTCCCACTGCGCGGACGGCTTTCCGTCCCTCGTATAGATCGTCCAGCCGTTCTTGTCATCCTGATAGATGTCGTCCGTTCCCATGTTGACCATGGGCTCGATCGTGAAGACCATACCGGGCACCATCAGCATTTCTTCTCCGGGTCTGGAGACATAGCTGACGAAAGGATCCTCGTGGAATTCAAGGCCGCAGCCGTGGCCGCCGATCTCTCTGACGACGGTATATCCGTTCTTTACGGCGTGCTCATGCACCTTGCTGCCCATATCGCCGAGGAAGGTCCACGGAACGACGTTCTCAAGTCCGATCTCCACGCACTCTTTTGTCACCTCAACGAGCTTTTTCTTCTCGGGAGAGACATCGCCGATGCAGAACATGCGGGAGGAATCCGAGAAATATCCCTTGTAGATCGTGGAGCAGTCCACGTTGATGATATCCCCGTCCTTGAGGATGTGTTTCTCGTCCGGAATGCCGTGGCACACTTCCTCGTTGATCGATGTGCAGACGCTCTTGGGAAATCCCTCGTAGTGGAGCGGCGCGGGGATCGCATTCATGGAAACTGTGGTCTCGTATACGATCCTGTCGATCTCCTCCGTGCTCATGCCGGCGCAGATCTTCCCGGCGACGGCGTCCAGGCAGGCCATATTGACCTTGGCGCTCTCCTTGATGCCCTCCACCTGTGCGGGCGTCTTGATGATGCTCCGGTCGGGAGTGATATGTCCCTGAAGCTGGAAGCTCCTGATCTTCTCGTCGAAACGCATATGGCAGCTCTTGTATTTCTTGCCGCTTCCGCACCAGCAGGGGTCGTTTCTCTCTATTTTGGCAGCGTAGTGAATCATAATATCGTTTTCCTTCTGTAGATTTGCGTATTAGCGCACAATAAGTATGAAATCTTTTCCCTCAATTGTCAAGCAAGGCCGGGACGGGAATCCTGCTCCGGCCTGTCATAAACCATTTAGGCCGACCAAAAAAGCCACCAGACCAGTGGTATGACCCGACTTGATCTGGTGGCAGCAGCATTTATTCCTTTGGCTGTGCGCCGTGATTCTTACTTCTTTACGAACTCCATTGCCTCTTCGAAGACGCCGTCCGCATCGAGGTGATACATGTGAAGGAGTTCCTGCGCTTCGCCGGACTCGCCGAAGCAGGAAAGTCCCACTCTCTTCACTCTGGTGGGCAGTTTGTCACACAGAAGCTCCGTGACGGCGCTTCCCAGGCCGCCCACAGCGAAGCCTTCCTCTACGACCATGACCTTGCCGGTCTTCTTGGCGGAGGTGAGAATGATCTCCTCGTCGAGGGGCTTGATGGTGCAGATATTGATGATATCGGCATTGACGCCCGCCTTGCGGAGTCTCTCGTCCGCGTTGAGCGCGCTGTCGACGCAAAGGCCGGTCGTGACGATGGTCAGGTCGCTTCCGCTTCTGAGGAGCTGGCCCTTGCCGAACTCGAATCTGTACTCGGGATAGTCATTGATGACCGGCACCGCGAGTCTTCCCAGACGGATGTAGACGGGTCCGTTGATCTCAGCGGCCATTCTCACGGCCGCTCTGGCTTCTACATCGTCGGAGGGGGACATGACCACCATGTTGGGCATCATGCGCATGAGCGCGATGTCCTCGAGGCACTGGTGGCTGGCGCCGTCCGCGCCTACGCTGACGCCTGCGTGGCTTGCGCAGATCTTAACATTGAGCCCGGGCAGGCAGATCGAGTTGCGGATCTGCTCAAACGCGCGTCCCACTGCAAACATGGCAAAGGAACTGATAAAAGGGATCTTGCCCGCTGTGGCCAGTCCCGCTGCGACGGCCGCCATGTTGCCCTCTGCGATTCCGCAGTTGATGAACCGGTCGGGGAACTTCTTGGCAAATATGGATGTCTTGGTGGAACCGGACAGATCCGCGTCCAGCACCACGATGTTCTTGTTCTCGGCTCCCAGCTCCGCCAGGGTTTCCCCGTAGCTCTGTCTGGTTGCAATCTTCTTTATCTGTGGCATAATGCTTCCCCTATCCTTTCCAGATCCTGCATAGCGACCTTGAATTCTTCAGCGTTCGTCGATTTTCCGTGCCAGCCGGCCTGGTTCTCCATAAAGGAGACGCCCTTGCCCTTCAATGTTTTGGCAACGATGCAGACAGGCTTGTCCGTCACCCGGCGGGCTTTTTGATAAGCCGCTCTGATCTTGTCAAAATCGTGGCCGTCGTCCACGTTGATCACATGCCATCGGAAGGCCCTGAACTTCTCGTCGATCGGGTAGGGACTGTTGACGTCCGTGATCGCGCCGTCGATCTGGAGATTGTTGTTGTCCACGACGATGACAAGATTGTTCAGCGCGTGGTTGGAAGCCAGCATAGCGGCCTCCCAGACTTCGCCCTCCTGGATCTCGCCGTCGCCCAGGATCGAGTACACTCTCCAGTCCGCCTTGTCCATCTTGGATGCCAGCGCCATGCCGACGGCCGCGGAAAATCCCTGTCCCAGAGAACCGGTGCTCATTTCCAGACCGGGCAGGTGATGCATGGAAGGGTGCCCCTGGAGGTCGGAATGAAGCTTTCTGAGGGTCTTAAGCTGTTCAACGGGGAAATATCCCCTCTGTGCGAGCACGGAGTAAAGCGCGGGCGCCGCATGTCCCTTGGACAGCACGAAGCGGTCTCTCTGCGGATCGGCAGGCTTTGCCGGGTCCACGTTCATCTCTTCAAAATAGAGATATGTCAGGATATCAGTACATGAGAGGGAGCCGCCGGGATGGCCTGATCCCGCCTCGTTAATAGAGACGATAATCCCCTTGCGCACCTCATTGGCTAATTTCTGTAGTTCCAGGTTGTTCAAATCGTTCCTCCTTTCACCTGTCCATACCAGTACAAACTCATATATACAATAAGAATATCGTATTTTCCAGAGCCTTACAATGGCACTGATCCACATTCTCTGTGCAAAAGCACATACCATTTCTTCTTTGCGCATTTCGCCGCCCTTTTTATCTCAGGCTTTTTTACCGGGCACAGAGTTTCTCTGTTCCCTCCGGGCCGGGTCTTTACCGGACATAGTATTCCTCTGCGTCCTCCAGGCGCAGGCAGGCCAGCTGGGCCCTTTCCGAGGCCTTCTTGAGGTTGGGGTCCTCGTCCGCTGCCAGGGACAGGAGCTTGGCGCCGCAGTCCACGTCGACGTACTTCTCCCCGTAGAAGATCCTGTTTCGCTTGGTCGCCCTGGGCTTTCTGAGCGGCCAGCTCTTCTCCGCTTTCATCTGCGTGAAGAAATAATCCGTGATCGTGTGCCCGCAGATCAGGCAGTGATACTTCTTCTCTCCGCTGTAGGCCGCAAACGGGTCCTCCCGAAGAAGGAGCCTCCTCCAGACCGCGTCCTTCCTGTACAGGCGGGTCTCCAGCGGATCATAGGCGGCGTCGTTATAATAGGGATAGGCGTGCGCCAGCATATAGTGCTTGTCCCCGTCGTCGACGTCAAAGCTGTACGAAAGGCCCTCGATCCAGCTCCGGATCTCCTGCCGGTGGAACTTGTCCAGCTTCTGAAACTCCTCCCAGGTGCCGGCTCCGTGATTGTTCACCAGCCAATTCCGGGCGATAGGACTGTCTTCGGCACCCTTGCCGGCCAGCTCCATCATGGAGAGAAACATCTCCTCGTGGTTGCCCCTCAGGCAGTGCACGCGGTCGCTGGACCTGTCCAGGTGCATAACAAAGAGGAGGGTCTCCAGCGGATACTCTCCCCAATCGATGTAGTCGCCCAGAAGGTAGAGCTCGTCCCCCTTTTCGGGAGCAAACCGGATCTTCCTGAGCATTTTCTGAAACTGCGGCAGCGCGCCGTGTATATCGCTGATCACGTAGGTCGGCAAAGCGGTCTCTTCTCCATTTCTTGTAATGCGGACGTTCGCAATCCGCTTCGTTGCTTGCTCATGAACCGCTGCGCATGTCGTCGCAGCGCCTTTTCCATCTTACACACTGTGAGCTGTTTAGGCAAACGAAAAAGGCAGGAATTTCTTCCTGCCCTTCACATATTAAGCTGTACAACTGCATATGTTGTCTCCGCAGTGAAAAAAACTGTGGATTACTTGACTTTAATAGTCCTAGTTGTGTTGTAAACACCAAGATAAGTCTCACCGCCAAGCTTGCAGATCGGTACAACGCGAACATAATAAGTCTTGCCCTTCTTCAGAGAAGCCTTGATCGTGTTCTTCAGGTCGCCCTTCGTCGATACGTTTCTGGTCAGAGCGCCGGACATGTTCTTATTGGTTGACCAATAAATCCTGTAACCGGTGAGTGCCCACGGCCTCTTGGCAGTAACGGTAATGGAACCGTTGCCGTTGGCCTTGACTGTAGGAGTGACAGCTACGATGAAACGGCGGCTGACGTTTGAATACTCACCAACCTTATTGCCGCTTACGGGAGCTACCTTAAACTCATACAGACTGTTGTTCAGCTTGCTGATCGTCTTGAACTTGTCAGTTGTCGTGACATAGTACCATTTCGTCCAATTGCTGTTGGAACGATAGCGATAAGCAACTCTGTACTTGCCAGCCTCCTGCACGCCGGTGTCACTATACTTGACAGTGATCGTCTTAGCATGGTAGTTAGCGCTCGTAGATGTGAGCTTAACACCATAAGTAGGAGATGCTGCAGGTGCAGCGAATACTGCAAGAGAGGATCCTAATGTAAGGACCACAGCCATGCAAAGTGCCATAAATCTCTTGAACATTTTCTTTCCCATTGGTTCAGTTCACCTCCTTTCATTAGATTTTATAGCCAGCGATGACTTGTGTCAATCGCGAACTATCACGTTTACGCTCACTTCTTACTTGTCAGAGTAATATTTGCCATAGTATTTGCCGTAATACTTATGGTAATATCCGCTCTTGGAATCGCCTACGCGGTTCAGAACGATGCCGAGGAGCGGGCAGCCGCACCTCTCCAGCTGGCGCACGGACTCTCTCACCGCCGCCTTGGGCGTCACGCCGCCGCGTACGCACAGGATCGCGCCGTCGCAGAGGCTGCCGATCTTCTCCGCGTCGGAGACAATACCGAGGGGCGGCGCGTCGACGAAGACATATCTGTAATGCTCCGCCGCATATGTGAGCATGTCCACCATCCTCCTGTTCTCCAGAAGCATGGACGGATTGACGATATTTTCGGTGTTGACGATCAGATCTCCTGCGGGCTGCGCGGTATGCATGATGACATCCTGCAGCTCTGTCTCGCCGGAGAGATAGTGCGTAATGCCCTTGAGTTCCTTCTCGTCCGTGCGGCTGATCGCGTACTTGTTCATAAAGGTCGAGTTTCTCATATCGCCGTCGATCAGGATGGCTTTCTCGCCGGCCTGCGCGATCTGGCTCCACAGGTTGAAAGTCACGAAGGACTTGCCCTCGTTGGGCTCGGAGCTCACGATCATGATCCTTCTGACTTCCCTTCCCAGGAAGCTGATGTTGATGCGGAGGCGGTTGACAGCCTCCTCGATCGCATAAGGAAGTTCGGGCGTAAGGCCAAATTCAATGCGGTTTTCTTCAGCCATATTATTTCCTGTCCTCCTTTCTGCGTTTCTTTCTTCTGAATGTCCTGCCGGTGCTCTCGCTCTCCATGCCGGCGATCTTGCCCTCCGGAATGACGGTCAGCGGGATGACGCCGAACTCTTTCTCGATATCATCCGCCGTCTTGAAGGTGTCGTCGAGCAGGAAGCGGATCGTGAAAATACCCAGTACGCAGATCATACCGATCAGGGCTCCGATCATGATATTTCTGCTGAAACTGGGAGAACTCGGATTCGTGGGGATGATCGCGTATTCGGCGATATGCGGCTGGGGCGTCTCCATGAGCTTGGGCAGCTCCTTAACGCCCTTGTCCGCCAGCGCGTTGGCTATGTTCATGGCCTCCTCGGGATCGGGACTGGTCGCGTGGATCGCGATGATACGGGTGTCGGAGACGACCGACATCTGCAGCATCTGCAGCAGCTCCGAATACTTGTAGGGAAGCCCCTGCTCGTCGATCACGTCCTCGATGATCGGCCTGGTCTTGAGCAGTTCCACATAGTCCTTGGACAGGGACTGTCCGATATTGAGGTCCGTCAGATCGACCACCGACTGGGTGGACGAGGAAACCATATACATCTTCGAAGTCGCAGTGTATACGGGTGTGATCAAATAATACGTGATGGCCGCAGCGATCGTGGCTCCTGCCAGAAATCCCAGGATGATCCACAAAATGCGGTCGCGGTAATAGGCAAGAAGTTCAAGGAGATCGATCTCCATCTCTCCTTCCTGCCTGTCTCTGTACTCTATCTCTGTCTGTTTCTCCATGCCTTCGGCAACTCCTTTAACAATGCTCACTCTGTCTCTTCGGGCACTTCCTGCGCCTCTTCCGCTGTCCCGAATCCCATGTCCGCCATGGCGTCCCCGGTCTCATCCGCTTCGGTTCTGTCGAAGGTGATGATCTTCCCGATCTCTTCCGTGATCGAGGCGGGATCCGCATAGAACTCGGCGTGCTCTACGCCGTCTCCGAAAGTATCGCCCATGCTCGACTCCCCGTCAAAAGAGAGGATTCCTCTGTTCTCATACCTGCGCATCTTGTTGGCGATCTGGGAAAAGGTTCTTCGAGGCTGATCCGAGAACACCTTGCCCTCCAGCTCTCTGTAGGCGTCGTCGGCGAAGGAGCCGTCCTCGCCCAGACGTTCAAAGGCGATCTTATAGGCGCTCTGCATATACTGGTACTGCCGGCCCATTCTCTCCTTGTTGGTGCCTTCTCCCACGGAGGAGCGCGCCCTCAGGTATTTCTCCACCTGATCATCCTGCAGGGTGATCTCAGCCCCCGGCTTCATCGCGGGGTCCAGGGACGTCAGGTCGTCCTTGATGGTGACCGGAACTCCTCCGAGCACATGGTTGACAGCCGATATATCCTTCATATTTATGCCGTAATAGCCGTCGATCGGAAGCCCGCCCAGAAACTCCGACACTGCGTTCACCGTATTGCCGCTGTGCTGTTCCTCCGTGCTCCCGTACCAGTGCGCTGTGCAGAGCTGTTCGAAGAAGGTGCCCGTCTGATTGCCGCTGCTGTCCAGAACCGGGATGTCCCACATGGAATCGCGGTCAATCTGCAGTATGCCGAAGCACTTCTGCGAATTATTGATGACCAGAACAGCCAGGAAATCCGCCAGATCTCCCTGCACGCCTCCCGCTTCCGCCAGTTCCCCGCTGGCGTCCGTTCCCATAAAGAGGTAGGATTCCACGCGGTCCGTATACCAGTAAGCGGTCCCGTCCAGGCTGATCATGTTCTCGATCTCCTGCTCCTTCCAGCTTCCCGTATCCGAACTGACTTCCTTCTGCTGAAAGCGCTTTTCCGCGGACGCCATCAGTGTCCAGAACAACACAATAGCGGCGATCCCTGCTATCAGGCCGCCTGCTAATTTGATTTTTTCTCTATTTCTATTCTTCTGCATAAAAAAATCTCAATATCCAATTTGCTAACAATGAATATATATCAAACCCACTTCAATAGCAAATGAAAATTGATATTTATATCCGCCTTGGGCAGAAAAGGGGCGTTTCTGTGTATTTTTATTTTAATCAATATTTAGCGCTAATTGTTACATTGCAAAAAATAAAGCGGACATTCGCCTGCGCCTCTGCGGCTTAGAGGCGGGGGACTGATTGTGCGGTTCAAAAAACTGCCTTCGGACCAGGCCGAAGGCAGCTGACGTTCTCAATAGTCTATGCCGTTTCCGGCACTTTAGAATTATTTATAAATGACCCTGAAGTAGAAATAACCGGCATACCAGGAAGCGCTCGGCACCTTGGATCCGTAATACTTACCTCCGACCTTTTTTCTGCAGACGATCTTATAGTAGTAATTGGTGTAGTTGGTGAAAGCCTTGCCATTGAACTTGGAGATCGTCATCGACGTCCCTGTCGTGCTGCCGACCTTGGTCCAGCCCTTGGAAGGGGAAGTGGACATATAAATTGCGTAATCGGTAGCTCCTGTGATCTTGGACCAGCTGAATTTCACCTTCTTGCTGTTTGCCGGGAAGGAGATCTTAAAGTGGGTATTCTCCATCATAACGGGTGCGACCACGATCCTGCTGGACCATGTGCTCTGCTTGACGCCCCTTACGGAAATCGTGACGATGGTCTTCTTCGGAATGCCGTATACTCTGCAGATGCTTCTGTCGGCCAGGACGCTCTTTCCGTTGCTCTTATAGAGCTTTCCGTTTACATAAATCCTGTAATAGTAGCCGTCCGACCCGCCGTTCTTGACCTTGAGGTAGCACGAGGTCTGGTCCTCCTTGGCCCATCCGTAGAAGGAAACAGTGGGCTTGGTCGCCGCCTCCGTCGCCGCAGGAGCAAAAACGCCCGCCACGATGATCGCTGCCAATAGTGTTGCCAGGATTCTCTTCATGATTTTCATAGCATACTCCCCTTGATGATATGATGTGATATATCAGTTACTATAATCCATTATAACAATAAGGTTTAAATAATCAACCGGATCCAGACAAAAAATTAAACGTTTAAGTGCCCCGCCGATCCCTGACCTTTTCAGCGCAGCTCGTCGATGTATTTGCCGTCCAGCACGTCCTTGAGATACTGGCCGTACTGGTTCTTTTTCATCACTTCGTAGGTCCTGAGCACGTCCTCCCGTCCGATCCAGCCGTTCAGATAGGCGATCTCCTCCAGGCACCCGATCTTTCTGTGCTGATGCTGCTCCATGGTCTTGACGAAGTTGGTCGCGTCCACCAGGCTCTCGTGCGTGCCTGTGTCCAGCCAGGTAAAGCCCTGCCCCAGAAGCTCGACGTGCAGCCTTCCCTCTTCGAGATAGATCCGGTTGAGGTCGGTGATCTCATACTCGCCTCTCGCCGAGGGCTTGAGCGACCTGGCGTATTCCACGACCTTCTCGTCGTAAAAATACAGACCCGTGACGCAGTAATTGCTCTTGGGCTTGGCCGGTTTCTCTTCGATGCTCACTGCTTTGCCGCTCTTGTCGAACTCCACGATGCCGAATCTCTCGGGATCATCGACATAGTAGCCGAAAATGGTGGCGCCGTCGCCGCTCTGGGCGCTGGCCGCGGCTGCCCTGAGTCTCTTCTTGAGTCCGTGTCCGGCGAAAATATTGTCCCCGAGCACCATCGCGACGCAGTCTCCCGCTATGAACTCCTCGCCGATCATAAAAGCCTGCGCCAGTCCGTCCGGGCTGGGCTGGGCCTTGTAGGAGAGATGGATGCCGAACTGGTGCCCGTCGCCGAGAAGCAGTTCGAATCGGGGAAGATCCTGCGGCGTGGATATGATCAGGATGTCCCGGATCCCCGCGTTCATCAAAACGGAAAGGGGATAATAGATCATCGGCTTATCATAAATAGGAAGAAGCTGTTTGGATGTCACCATCGTGAGCGGATATAATCTTGTGCCGGAACCGCCGGCCAGTACGATACCTTTCATGGAAGCCTCCTTGCAAAGATCATTGCTGTTTCCTCCATTATAATGAATCCCCGGCCTGATGAAAATGATAAGTCCTCCCCAATCCCGTGTTTTTTTCTGCCTATCCGAAAATAAGGTACACGGCGAGCACAAGCACTACATACACCGCGCAGGGAAGAATGTTCATGGAAATGATCTTTCCTTCATTGCCGGTCGCCTCTGTCGTGGAGGATACGGCGACCACGTTGTGGATACAGATCATATTGCCGATGGCTCCGCCGGCCATCTGCAGCGCGATGATGGACGCAGCCGCAAATCCCAGGATCTGCGACGTCTGGAACTCCAGCGGCCCGAACATGACGCCGGACACTGTGCAGGATCCGGATACGAACGCCCCGAAGACGCCGAGCGGCGGCACGATAAAGGGAAATGCCTTTCCGATGCTGGCCACGATCGTCGTGCTGATCTGGGTGATCATGCTCTCCATGCCGGAGTTATTGAGCCCGGATCCCAGCATGATCTGCACCATCGCGATACCGCTGACCAGGGCCATCGCGATCGTCAGCACCTGCCTGCCCGTCGCGCCGAAGATATGATCGACGTCCTCTTTGCTCAGGTTTTTGCGGTTAGCCAGCATAGTGCCGATGGCGACCAGAATGAAGGGTGTAAGCCCCGGATTGTAGATCAGCGCGAAGTCATAATTGAGTCCCTCCACGCCCAGAATGTTCTCCAGGTGAATAGCCATCGAATTGAGAAGTCCGCGCAGTCCGAAAGCCGGAATGCGGGTCAAAAGCAGCGCCGCCGCGATCACCAGATAAGGGAGCCACGCCTTGAGCAGCTTCCTGCGGCTGATGGATCCGAAGATCTCTTTGGGCATGATCACTTCGTCGCGCTCAATATCGTAGAAATACCACACATGCTTAGGGACAAAGATCTTTTTCCTTGCCGCCAGAACCGTCACTACAAGGCCGATGCAGGCGCTGATGATCGACGCGAACTCAGGCCCCAGATATGTTCCCAGGAAGTAATAGGGAAGAACGAAGGAGCAGGAAGCCAGCAGACAGAAGGGGATCATCTCCATAATGCTCTTCATCCTTCTGCCGGTGGAATAGAACATGACCAGCGTCACGACCAGAAGGATCGGAACGACGAATCCGGCCAGTCCCAGATAGAGGACCGTCTTATGAGTGACTGCCGCTGTAAACTCGTCCAGAGAAATGCCGAGCTGTTCCGTCACCGCACTGGACAGATTGGTCATATTGGTCAGCATCGGCGTTCCGACCGCCGCAAAAGGCACCGGTGTGCTGTTGGAGATCAGTGCCACGGAGCAGGCCGCCACAGGAGGAAATCCAAGGCCGACCAGCAGAGGCGCCGCCAGCGCCGCCGGCGTTCCATACCCCGCCGCGCCTTCAATAAAAGCGCCGAACATGTACGCGATGATGATCGCCTGAATGCGCGGGTCAGGCGTGATCTTCTGGAATCCTTCGTTGATGACCTGCATGATCCCGGTCTGCTTGAGCGTATTCAGAAGCAGGATCGCTCCGCTGATAATGAGCAGCAGATCCAGCGACTTGAGCGCTCCATAGACAAAATAGGCCAGCACCGTATGCGCGTCCATTTTCCATACAGTCAGCACCAGCACGATCGTCAGGATCAGCGAAATGATCAGCGACTTGCCCGACGAAAACTTGAATCCCACCATTAAAATAAGCGCTGTCAGAAACGGAAGCGCCGCCAGTAATGCATAGAACATAATACTCTCCTATCCGCCGCCCGGCGGACGGCTGTGGTTTTTCATGCGCTGCCCTTCGGGAATCGGCTTATTATTCTTTCGTCCGCCTTGTGGCGGATCTCTTTTTTTGGCATGGAAACAGCCGATATTTCGAACACATTTCTTTTTCATATCGTGCTTTTCCACACATGGGGTATTATGCACCTTGAAATTCAGTAACTCAATTGCCAGTTTGATGCCCAATGGGGATAATTCCACAGGCCTGCGTGAATTGGGGAGTAAAATCCGCGTGAATCCCCGCGAATTCGATGTAATTTAAAAGGGCCCTGCCGCCCCCGCTCTGCGGGTGCGACAAGCCCCTCTCTCATCCCCTATTTTTTAAAAAAGAAGTCTGTATTTACTGCATTGTTCCTGCTTTTCTCTTCTTGTAGTTGTTCAGGAACTTCACGAACAGGCCGATGCAGATCAGTGCGACGATCGCATCTGCCACGTACATCATGACCTTCCACTTAGGCATGCCTGTGTTGAGGTTAGCGGGATCATACTGACGGCTGTTGGCTACGACGTAGAGAATGTTCTTCGCTGCCGTGCGCATAGCCTGCTGCGCGCCGTTGGTATCGCGGAACTGGACGTCGTTGGTCGCTGTAGGATAGTTGACCAGCATCAGGTCCGTGCCATTACGGATGGCCTGGTCACTGCTCATGTAGCCGTAGACGCCGAAGTAGTCGGTCTCGACGAAGCCTCTGAAGCCCCACTCGTCGCGGAGGACGGTCTTGCACAGGGAAGCGCTGCCGCCTGCCCAGCGGTTGCCGATGTAGTTGAAGGAGGACATAACTGCCAGGCAGTCGGAATCCTTGACGCATCTCTCGAAAGGCTTGAGATAGATCTCACGGATCGCCTGCTCGTTGGACCATGTGCAGACCATGTCGCAGCGGTTGCCTTCCTGATCGTTGAGGGCAAAGTGCTTCATGTACGCATATACGCCGTTGTCCTGGGAGCCCTTGACCGCATTGGCTGCGATGTAGGCGGAGAGGACCGGATCCTCGGAGTAGTACTCGAAGTTACGTCCTGCGAAAGCAGTTCTGTGGTTGTTCATAGCGGGCGCGTACCAGCCGGAGACATCCATTTCGTTGGCCATCTTGCCGATGCTGTCGCCGAATCTGTAGGCCAGATCCTTGTTCCATGTAGCGGCAATCGTGACGCCGACAGGGAAGCCGATGGAGCCGACGCCTGTGAAGTTGTTGTTGATGGAAGCAGGGCCGTCGCAGTCGTTGGTGCGGACTTTGCCGATGCTGTCGACGGAGTTGGTCTGGTATCCGCCGAGGGAGATGACTGCGTTCATATCATCCAGCGTCATCTCGTCCATGAGCTGATCCCACTTGGGATCGTCTTTGTCCAGGCCGCGCATGTCGACGAGCTTGAGGCCGTTGGAAGCGCCTGTGGTGATGGCTTCCGCATTGGGATCTTCATCCGCTGCAGTGGCTTCTGCTGTCAGGTAGTTGCTGATGTTGTAGAAGGTCGCCTTGGCATCTTCCGCCATCTCATAGCTTGCGGGAGCTGCTGTAGCTGTCTCATAGTTGGCGAACTGATCCGCGCGGGACAGATACTCTACGTTGCCTGCCGCATAATCAAACTGGTTGGTCGCGGTGATCTTGTCGCTGGCGCGCTTGTTGTCGCCGCCGTAGGTCTCGGTAGTCGCTACTGTGAAGGTCTTGGATTCGATCTTGTTGTGCGAATCCTTGTTGATGGAGATCTCGTAGTCGCCTGCCTCAAGGACATACGCCTTGGCATTCTTGTAGTCGTAGGACATCAGCTCTTCTTTGCTGACTACGATGTTGACGGTCTCGGAAGCGCCGGGCTCGAGCAGGCCGGTCTTCTCGAACTGCACGAGGTTGGCGGATGCCTTCTCAATGCCGCCGTTGGTGTAAGGAGGATTGGAATAAACTTCCACGACGTCCTTACCTGCAACGCTGCCGGTGTTGGTGACGTCAACGGTGAAGGAGATGCTGTCGCCGTTGTCCGTGATGTCGCTCATCTTCTGTGTGAAGGTCGTGTAGGACAGGCCGTAGCCGAAGGGATACTGCACTGTCTCAGCATAGTTGATGATGCCTTCTGTGGATGCCGTCTCATAGAAACGATAGCCGACATAGATGCCTTCCACGTAGTTTACGAAGGAAGGAATGGCAGTGGACTCCTGGCCGGTGAAGCCGACGGAGGTGTACTTGAACTCGTCCATGTTGGTGTAGTTGAAGTCGCCGAAGTTGTTCCACCAGG
>ODAI010207517.1_pt1 | contig 14095 bp, 11 predicted proteins | sample 1539321 | NCBI WGS metagenome assembly ODAI01 (sample SAMN02144231, study PRJEB22623) | gut metagenome | biome: sheep rumen | host: Ovis aries | place: New Zealand
AAATACCCTCGTTACAGGCTATGACATCATCTTCTTCTGGGTTATCCGTATGATGTTCAGCGGTCTGGAGAATATGGGCAAGGTCCCCTTCGACACAGTTCTTATCCACGGACTTGTCCGCGATGCACAGGGTCGCAAGATGTCAAAGTCGCTCGGAAACGGTATCGACCCGCTCGAGGTTATCAACGAATACGGCGCTGATGCACTCAGATTTATGCTCGCGACCGGCAACTCTCCCGGAAACGATATGCGCTATATCGACGACAAGGTAAAGGCTGCCCGTAACTTTGCAAATAAGCTCTGGAACGCTTCACGTTTCATTATGATGAACCTCCCCGAGGACTTCGAGTTCAAGGGACTTCCTGCTGAGCTTGAATCAGAGGACAAGTGGCTCATTAACAAGTTCAATCAGCTTGCAAAGGAAGTAAACGAAAACCTTGACAAGTATGAGCTCGGTGTTGCTTCACAGAAGATATATGACTTCATCTGGGATGTTTACTGCGACTGGTACATTGAGCTCACAAAGCCGAGAATACAGGCAGGCGGCGAAACAAAGGCAAAGGCTCAGGCTGTCCTCGTATGGGCAATGCAGGGTATGCTGAAGCTCCTTCACCCCTTTATGCCGTTCATCACTGAGGAGATATGGCAGGTACTCAACAACGAGAAGTCCATGATAATCCTCGAAACTTATCCGACTTACGACAGCTCTGTTGACTACTCCGCAGAGGAACGCGATTTCGAGAAGATAATCTCCGCTATCAAGGCGGTGAGAAACGTCCGCACAGAGATGAACGTACCGCCGTCGGTAAAGGCAAAGCTCCTTATTGAAACTGCTGATGCAGAGCTTTTCAACAGCTGCGCTGTATTCTTCGAGAAGCTTGCTTCCGCTTCATCTGTTGAAACGGGCGAAAGCCTTGCACACGAAAACTGCGCTAATGCTGTTACAGATTCCGCGCGTATCTTCATCCCTATGGATGAGCTTGTTGACAAGGAAAAGGAATTAGCTCGCCTTGAAAAGGAAAAGGCAAAGGTACAGAAGGACATTGACTTCCTCAGCGGAAAACTCAATAATCAGGGCTTTGTATCAAAGGCCCCCGCTCAGCTCATCGAGGCTGAAAAGGCAAAGCTTGCAAAGGCTCAGGAGAAAATGGCAAAGATCGAGCAGTCTATGGCAGCTTTCAGATGATGCGCGAAGATGTTTTCAACTATGTTTCAGTGCATGACAGTCGGTACCTCATTTCCATATCCATATTATTCCGCGAAAAAAGGATGATGGAATAGATGCTTGGACCAGATTTGAAGGTGCAAAGGAAGATATTCAAACTGTATTTGAGAAAGTCAGGATAAAGGCAAATTCCTGTTTATCTTAGAAACATAAATAAGCACAATGCCCCCGAGCAAAGCGCTCCGGGGCATTGTGTTTTTTTTATTCCGCCCTCATGAGTGACGTACAAACTGCAAGATAACACTCAGAGAAGCAGGGTCATCTGATTACGTTGCGGATATTCTGCATACGGCGGTCCCAGTCGGCGCTCTGGTCGGCACAGACCTTCATTTCGCCGGAGAGAAATCTGAGCTGGGCGGCGGAAAGGTCCTTCTTGTATCTGAGCTTATGCTCGAGGCTTGCCCAGAAGTCCATAGCGATAGTTCTTAACTGCACCTCGACCTTGATAGGTCTTTTTTCATGCTCAAGGAAGATAGGCACCTCAACGATAAGGTGGAGGCTGCGGTAGCCGTTGGGCTTCGGGCTGCGGATATAGTCCTTTTTGGCGATGAGCCGGATATCGTCCTGGGCGAGAAAGCAGTCCGCGAGGTGGTAGATATCCTGTATAAAGGAGCAGACCACGCGCACTCCGGCAATATCACTTATGTGCTGCTCTATTGATTCAAAATTCCTGTCGATACCCTTTGAGACTATCTTCTTGTAAAGGCTGCCGTAGCTCTTTATCCTTGATTGTATAAACTCTATCGGGTTGCTTTCACCATTCAGCGAGAACTGCTCGTTGAGTACCTTGAACTTTGTTTCTATCTCCATGATAGCACATTTGTAATACATGAAGAAATGCTGAACAGGCATAAGATTCTTGTCCATTGCCGCGATAAATTCGCTCTCCGTCATTTCGGTGAGGGCGAGGTCACGGATGTTTTTGAGTTCCGTTTGTTCATTTCGGAGTGATAATTCATTCATTATTTTATTTCAATTCCTTCTGATTTCATGTCAAGCCGGGCTGTTAAATGGACTGCCGGCCTGCCGGACATTCCGCCCCATATTATAATTATACTAAATCTTCAATGAAATGTCAACCGTTTTGTACATCTTTTTCGCGCTGATCCCTTGTGAGGTTTTTCAACCAGCGGAATTTCATGTAGTGCCGGTAGACCGCCGGTATCTTCACAAATTCATCCAGCGTGAGTATCGCCGCTACCGCTATGACCGGCAGCTTCAGCACGAACGCTCCAAGAAGTCCGAGCGGCACGACCACGCACCACAGCGTCACCACGTCGCACACCATGCCGAACCGCGTGTCGCCGCCTGCCGGAAATATCCCCGAAATTATCGTGGAATTCAGCGAGTTGCCAATTATATAATACGACGCCAGCAGCATCATGTATTTAAGATAATGCTGTGCCTGACCGCTCAGATGTATTACGCCCAGCACAAGCGGCGTGAGCGCAAGTATCACCAGCCCGGAGAGCGCTCCCACAAGCACCGAGAACCGCACAAAGCTGCCGCCTGCTTTCCGCGCCTTTTCAAGCTCGTTCCTGCCGAGCATACCGCCGATGATTATCCCTACTCCGGAGGCAATGCCCCAGCAGAAGCTTGCGATGATGCTGCGGACAATGCTCGCTATCGAATTTGCAGCGGTCGCATCACTGCCGAGATGCCCCATGATAACCGAGTACATCGTCACTCCGCACCCCCAGCCGATCTGATTTATCAGTATCGGAAAGGTATATTTCCAGTAGTCACGGTGCAGCTCCCGGCTTCCCAGCAGCATAAGTTTTGGGTGAAGGACCGGACACTTCCGCCTTATGACAGCGTGGGCGACGAGCACAGCCTCGAACACCTTTGAGATCACTGTCGCAAGAGCAGCGCCGCTTATCCCCATTTCCGGGAATATCCACGCACCGAATATCAGGCAGTAGTTCAGAATTATGTTCAATACAACAGACGCAGAGCCAATAAATGAACTCAGCTTCGCCCTCCCGCATATCTTCATTATGCCGAAATATGCCTGTGTGAAGCCGGTCAGAACATATGAGAGCGATACCGTCCTCAGATAATCCGCTCCGGCTGCTATGAGCTTGTCATCCGAAGTGAACAGCTTCATAAGCGGCTCAGGAACAACTGCTGCCGCAAGGGTGAACACTGTACCGACAAGCAGCGAGTAGCGCATCGTCACCGCAAGCACCTCCTCAACGGAGCGCTTGTCCCCTTTTCCCCAATACTGCGCCGCAAGTACATTGCAGCCAAACACGAATGCACCGTAGAACAGGCTGTATACAAAGGCTGTCTGCCCCGCGAGCGAGGATGCAGAAAGCGAATCCTGGTCGAGAAAACCAAGCATGAAGGCATCGCTTGCCGTAACAAGGGACGCCATGAGAAACTGAAATGCGATAGGGGTCACTATCGCAAATAATTCGCGGTAGATCTGTTTTTTACTGTACAAAAAATCATCTCTTTCTCAGGTCACTCAGAATAGTATATCACATAGCTGCTGCAAAATCAAGCCATTTTTCCGATTAAGAGAAATTTGCAGGCTAAAAGCTGTTCTCTGGCCCGGGCTTGACTAATCGGAAATAATGGGGTATAATAATAGTATTCTATTCTAAGGAGTGTTTCTAATGAGTGATTGTACACATGACTGCTCTTCCTGCGGAAGCGACTGTGCAAGCAGAACAGAGCCTCAGAGTATGCTCGAAAAGCCTAACCAGATGAGCAGCATCGGCAAGGTCATCGGTGTTGTAAGCGGCAAGGGCGGCGTCGGTAAGACCCTCGTTTCCTCTATGCTCGCCGTTTCCATGCAGAGAGCCGGTAAAAAAGTCGGCATACTTGATGCCGATATCACAGGCCCCTCCGTCCCGAAGGCTTTCGGTGTCCACGAAAAAGCCGACGCCTGCGAGTTCGGCATCATCCCCGTAAAAAGCAAAATGGGTATCGACGTTATGTCCGTTAATCTTCTCCTCGAAAACGAGAGCGATCCCGTCGTATGGCGCGGACCTGTTATCGCAGGTGTTGTAAAGCAGTTCTGGACTGACGTTATCTGGAAGGATATAGACTGCCTCGTCGTTGATATGCCCCCTGGAACAGGCGACGTTCCGCTTACTGTGTTCCAGTCGCTCCCCGTAAACGGCATTGTCATCGTGACTTCACCGCAGGAGCTCGTTTCCATGATCGTTGAGAAGGCGGTCAAAATGGCTAAGCTCATGAATATCCCGATCCTCGGAATAATCGAGAATATGAGCTACTATGAATGTCCTGACTGCGGAAAACGCCACAATATCTACGGTGAAAGCCACATCGACGAGATCGCCGCTCAGTACGACATCCCCGTTCTTGCAAAGCTCCCGATCTGCACCGATCTTGCCAAGCACTGCGATCAGGGTACTATCGAGCTCTTTGAGGGCGAATGGCTCAATGAAGCTGTTGAAAAAATAATGTGATCCCAACAAAGAAAGCCATAGGTTGACCTATGGCTTTTTTACGTCTCCTTATGCTCCTCTATTTCAAAGTCCTTGATATCAAGCCCGGACTGCTGGAGAAAAAGCTTCGCCTGACGTATCGTCCTGAAGCGCCTCGCTGTCTCCTGATCGAGAACTCTCAGCCGCGCCGTACAAAGGTACTGCCCATTTTTTTCCCTGAGATTATAGTACATTCATACATCCCCTTTCACTGAATAATATGCTATACCAAGCCATTCCCTCACCCAGTAGGACGGCAGAAGCCACCATGAGGTCGATGCCGAAAGGCTGTGGGTGCGTATTCCCTGCTTCTTTGCAAGCATTGATGCGCGGAGCTGATGATAACCGTCAGTAACTATGGTTATTTCCTCGCACAGCCCCTCCCGGCGGATGAGCTCCATTGAATAACGGAGATTCTGGCTGGTGTCATATGAGCGGTCCTCCATGTATATCCTTTCGGGAGCTATGCCCCTGCGGACAAGATAATCCTTCATGCACTGAGCCTCGCTCATTTTCTCATCGCTGCCCTTTCCTCCGGAAACTACGACCCTTGTGCCGCTGTGTCCTTCAAGATAGCTGCAAGCCCTGTCAAGCCTCTTTCTCAGCATCCTGCTCGGCTCGCCGTTCTTCACTCTGCATCCGAGGACAACAAGCGTCGTATCTCCGGACGGAGGTCTGTTCCTCGCCGAGCGTATCATGAATACGCTTATTGCCGCAGCATAGACCGTAAACAATACCGCTAATATGCACAGCACTGCAAAAGCTGCCCTGCCGGCACGGGTGCTCCTGAGGCTGCTGATGAGTGCAGCCGTTCTGCTGCGGAAGATGAACGCTGCCGCAAGTCCTCCGCTGACTGCCGCTCCGAAAATACCTCCGGCGTTCACGATACCGCGGAAAAGCGGCAGCATGAACCATATCAGCATCAGCAGGGAAAGCACTGCCGGTAAGAGCCGCGTTCCCTCCCTTTCGATAAAGCCCGGCATAGCTCAGAGCTTAGCCGAGAGCTTCAGTATCCTGTCGAGATTTTCCTTCGTGGTAGTCTCGCTGCCGAGGTGGGTCGGCACCGCGTTGTAAAGTCCGTGGAAGTCGGAGCCGCCGGTCTGTATAAGGCCATACTTCTCCGCGATAGCCGTAAGCTCGCTGCGGTAGGCTGCGTCCGCAGAGTAGTGACCGATCTCTACGCCGTCTATCTTGCCGCTTTTGGCAAGCTTCTCAAGAAGCTCAATATTGTCGTACTGCGCCGGATGTGCCATTACAGCAACGCCCTTTGCGGTATGGATAAGGTCTATGACAAAGTTTACATCGGGATATTCACGCTCGACATAGCAGCTTCCGGTCTTGGGGTTAAAAAGCTCCCTGTCGAGGTCACCGTAGAATTCGAGAGCGTAGCCGTAGCTGATGAGCGCACGCATGATGTGCTGCTTGAAGATGCTCTTGGATGAAGTGGTATGCTTTAGTATGCTTTCGAGAGTGATCGGGAATTTCTCCATTACTTTGGAGATCATTTCCTTTGAACATTCCTTTCGTATTTCGCAGCATTTCAGGCAAAGTCCCTCGAGGCGGTCAGGTTTTCTGGGTGCATAGCAGAGGATATGCACCTTGCTGCTGCGCTCCTTGTCCCATGCGGAGAGCTCAACGCCGTGGAGTATCTTCACCCCGGCTCTTTCGCCGAGAACGTCAGCGCGTGAAAACGACGCCATAGTGTCGTGGTCTGTGATGGAAAGCCAGTCTATATTTGTACGTCTTGCCTGATCTATGATGTCCTCGATGCCAAGCGAGCCGTCTGAAAGCTTTGTATGGCAGTGTAAATCGCAAATCATGATATCCTCCCTCCCCGCAGGCAGAGCCGGCGGCGAAGCTGAAATTGACCGTCCGGAAGCATTCCGGAGGCTGGTTGAATGCACATTGTACAAAAACCACCAATAATTATAACACAAAGCTGAATAAATTGCAAGTATTTTTCAATATTTTCTCGAAGCAAACATTTTCCTGCACAAGAGAAAGCTTCCTTAAACAGTAAATTATGTAACCGTAAGTTTCCCGCTCCTTAACTGTCCGGAGCGGAATACAAAAACAGGGAGGCGATGCACCATCGTCCCCCTGATGATCCGTTGAAGGATCATTCTTCGCAGAATGCCGCGTACAGCTCGCTCTTGCGGAAGCCGCTCTCCTTTGCGACAGCCTTGCAGGCATCCACAGGGCGTTCACCCAATTCAACGAGCCTGCGTACCTGTGCAAGAGCCTGCTCAATGCTTATCTCAGCGCCGCTGTCCGGGGAAGCTCCCTCCACAACAAGCACGAACTCTCCCTTCGGCTCATTTTCAGCGTAATACGCGACCGCCTCCGAAAGATCAAGCCGCAGCACCTCCTCATGCAGTTTTGTAAGCTCCCGGCATATAGATATCCGCCTGTCCCCGCCGAACGCTTCCGCAAGGTCGCTGAGGGTCGTTCTCAGCTTGTGGGGAGCCTCATAGAATATCATCGCTCCGGTCTCGCTCCGGAGCATATCAAGCCGTTCAGCCCTCTCCTTCTTTGCGACCGGAAGGAACCCCTCGAAGGTGAATCGCCGCGTATTCAGACCGCTTACCGCCGCCGCTGATACCACCGCGCTCGGTCCGGGAACTACATTGACCTCGATCCCCTGCTCCGCGCAAAGCTTCACAAGCACCTCGCCCGGGTCGGAAATGCACGGCATCCCCGCATCAGTCACGACCCCACAGCTCTCACCGTTTTTCAGGCGGCTTATTATCCGCTCCGCATCGGCGCGTGAGCTGTGCTCATGGAAGCTCACAAGCTCCTTCTTTATCTCGTAGCGGTTCAGAAGCTTCAGGGTCACGCGGGTGTCCTCCGCGCATAGAAAGCTGACCTCCTCCAGCATTCTCAGCTGCCGCAGGGTAATGTCCTCGAGGTTACCTATCGGCGTGCCGATGAGGTAAAGTTTTCCGCTCATATCTGCTCCTTTCCGGTGTTGTAGATGCTTTGCAGCTCCTCTGAGAAGCCGTCACCGCTGCGGATATAGAGCTGCGGTTCGATCTTCATGAAGGGCTTCGAGCCTTTTTTCCCTTCTATCAGAAAAAGCCACGGTGCTTCCTCCGGTCCCTTCGAGACCATTCTCAGGCGCTTCGGCTCGATATTGTGCGACTTCATCGCAAATATCACGTCGCTGAGCCTCTCAGGACGATTGCATACGCACAGCCTTCCGCCGAATTTCAGCAGCCTTTCTGCCGCCGCACAGACGTCGTCTATCGTGCAGAGTATCTCATGGCGGGCTATTTTCTGGGCAGTTATCGCGCTCTGGTAGCCGGCGTTATTGACCTTGTACGGCGGATTGCACGTCACAAGATCAAGCCTCCCGAGCGGAGCATCATCCCAGAGCTCCTTCAGGTCGGCACAGACCGGGACTATCCCCGAGGTCTCGCTGCGTTCAAGCCCGAGTTTAAGCTGCTCTATCGCGCCCCCCTGTATATCGACCGCGTAGGTTATCTGCGGCGGAAGATGCTTCTGCATTATCAGGGGGATTATCCCGCAGCCGGTCCCGAGATCGCAGACCTTGTCCTTCTGCCGGTACTGTGAGAAATGTGCGAGCAGAAAAGCATCCGTACCGAAACGGTGGTCGCTACTGGCACAGACGTATATCTTATCAGTAAGCTTTTCGTATTTGTATTCCATAATTTTTCCTTGAGCGGAAGACTTGTCCTCCCCTGTCGTTTTGTAATACTAATCTCTGACCGGTTCAATGAAATGATGATCCGATAGGCGCTCGCTGATTCAGAAAAATACACGCAGTCGGACTTTCGCACTACAATAGCATTTGACAACAAGCAGCGAGCGGATAGCAATTCAGATTTTTATCGGTTTGGTCAGAGATCAGCATAGTAGCTCCAGACCTTGTGACCGAGCCAGCATACTGCCGCCGTGAACAGAAGCTCCAGCGCGAAATATCCTCCGATGCTCACAGCGTCAAGCAGGTACAGCGCCGGAATTATGTCCGCAAGGGTGTGCAGCCCGACAGCAGCGTACAGCAGCCGCCGGTCCTCCGCAAAGTGAGCCGCCGCAAATCCAAGCACCGACCATGCTGCCGATACAGCAAGTCCTGTGGCTGTTATATAGCAGAAAAGCAGACTGTCCGCAATGTCCTCCGGCATCCTGAAAGTCAACAGTGCCTCCGTGCAGAAGTGCCCGAGTGCGTAAGCTGCACAGTCAGCCCAGCGCTTCCGCTGCGGCAGAACGTTCCTGAAAACTATATACCGCCCGGATTCCTCCGCAGAGCCCGAAATGAACGCTGACACAATGTAGAACAGCCAGTGCGTTCCCCTGAGACCTTCGAGGAAGGCTGCCCTCAGCAGTCCACGGGCAAGTGAAATGACGATATACGCGGCAATTCCGGCAAGAAGCGGCATCACTCCTGCGCCGCATCGCTTCCTCAGCACAAGCCATGCCCCGACCGGTACCGAGCAGGAGAGCACCGCTATTATCATCGTTTGCAGCAAGGCATACCTCCCGGCATCATGCCGTCATTTATTTTCCGTAGCCGTCAGGATTGTTCCTCTGCCAGTTCCATGTATCGCGGCACATATCCTCGAGAGTCTTTTCAGTCCTCCAGCCAAGAACCCTGAACGCCTTGTCAGCGTTCGCATAGCACTCCGCAAGGTCTCCCGGACGGCGCGCGCCGTAAACATGATTGACCTTGATCCCGTTGACCCTCTCGAACGTATCGACGATCTCGGTAACGCTGTAGGGCGTACCGGTGCCGAGGTTGAATATCTCGACGCACTTGTTTGAGAGGATGTAGTCTATAGCCTTGACGTGCCCCTTTGCAAGATCGACAACGTGGATATAATCGCGGGTGCAGGTGCCGTCAGGCGTGGGATAATCGTTCCCGAATATAGTGAGGCACTCGCGTTTCCCGACAGCGACCTGCGAAACATAGGGCATGAGGTTATTCGGGATGCCCTGCGGGTCCTCTCCTATCATTCCGGACTCGTGAGCGCCGATCGGGTTGAAGTAACGCAGGAGTATCACGGACATTTCCTTGTCAGCGTTCGCAGCGTCTTCAAGTATCTGCTCCATCATGGATTTTGTCCAGCCGTAGGGATTTGTACACGCTCCGCGCTTCATCGTTTCAAGGTAAGGCACAGGATTCTCCTCACCGTAGACAGTCGCACTTGACGAGAAGATGATGTTATTAACACCGTACTGAGCCATATTTTCAAGAAGCGAGAGCGTGGTATCTATGTTGTTGCGGTAGTACATGACCGGCTTCTGCACGGACTCACCGACCGCCTTCAGCCCTGCAAAATGTATCACAGCAGCGATGTCGTTCTCTCTGAACACCTCAGCGAGCCTCGCGGTGTCCTTGATATCGAGCTCATAGAGCTTCACTGACTTGCCTGTTATCTTCTCAACGCGCCTTACAGCCTCGGGGGAGCTATTCGAGAAATTGTCGGCGATAACGACATCATAGCCTGCATCAAGAAGCTCAACTGCGGTATGCGAGCCGATGTAACCGGCACCGCCTGCTAATAGAATTACTGACATGGTATTTCTCCTTTTTCCTGCGTTTCCGCGCAAATATACACTTCAATTATAACCTCCGGCGCGCAAAATTGCAAGTAAAAAGCCGCTGATACAGCTTCCCGCGCGGTCATTTTGGCATTTTGCACAAATACTCCCACTCTTTTCAGGCAAAAATAAAACCAGCCGCGTTATTAAAACCGGCTGGTCGTCTGATCTGTCCCCTTACAAACATTTCAGTATGATTGCTGCGGCGCTGTGTGCAGTCAGCGCGGCAAAATCAGCGTTCCCTTAACCCTTGACGAGAAGCCTTCTCATAAAAATTGCATCGAAAACGTCAAGTCTGCCGTCACCGCTGAGATCAGCAGCTTCCCCGTTTTTCAGCTCTGCTCCGTCAGCGCCGAGAAGCCACCTCTGGAGAGTGATGAGATCCGAGATATTGAACTCGCCGTCGTCATTGACATCTCCGTCAACGCTTCCGGGCTCCGAAGGCCTCAGGGAAGGGTCCCATATCTGATTAAATAAAACCTTCAGCTCCTGGTCAGCCATTTTGCAGGTATCGCGGTCGTAGTGGCCTCCGGGAGTTGCCCACAGCACCGGACAGAGCTGGCGCTCATAAGCTGCCTTGCATACGGAGCTTAGGAAAAGTCTCACGGATGCCGGATCTTTGCCCTTTGTGGGACAGCCGTACTCTCCGACGATAACGGGGATGCCCTTGCTGATGTAATAATTCTTCATCATGTCCATCTGCTCATAAAGCTCCCTGAAATCGTCTTCTGTGCCCCATGTGCTTCTTGCCTTTGCCCAGCTCGCGTCCTCGTCCTCAAGGATAGCGAAGCCTGCGGGCGTGTAGTAATGTACCGAAACAGCCATGCGTGCCGCCGGGTCGTCCGGCATTTTGAACATAGAGTCACAGGTTCGGTCAATGCCGGTATTATAGCCTGAAATAAGCAGGTGACGTTCCGGATTGTTTCCGCCGGAGCTTCTCACAACATCAACAAATTTCTGGTTAATCTCGTTGCAGAGCGCGTATGACTCTGCCTTGCCCTCAGTGCCGCCCCACGGGTTCCAGAGGCTTTCCCAGCCAAGCTCCTCGTTCTGTGACTCGAACATGAGCCGGTCGCCGTAGTCCTTGAAGCTGTCGGCTATCTGTTCCCACATATGGGTATAGCGCTTCATGCTTTCGTCCTTGTCTTCAGGAAATTTGTTCACCCAGCCGCCGTCCCAGTGGATGTTGATTATGCAGTACATATCCGCGTCGATGATCCAGTCAACGACCTCATGCACGCGCTCATCGTAGTCCTTGTTAATGGTATATGTGCCGTCGTGCGCCATCATATTCGACCACGCGACCGGCACTCTGACAACGCCGAAGCCCTCATCCGCCATTCCCTGTATCATTTCGCGGGTGATGACCGGACTGCCCCATGCGGTCTCATAGTTGACGGGTTTCCCGTCGCTCCACTTGGCTATCCAGTCCTCCTCGTACCAGTTCGGACAAGCCTCGAAAGTGTTGCCGAGGTTGATCCCGATACCCATTTCGCTGACAAGCTCCATAGTGGAAATATCGCGCATACTTTTGTTTTTTTCCGGCATAGCACAAGCGCTCAGGCTTGCAGATGACTGAAAAACGATCGCAGCCGCTGCTGCCATGCCAACGAATTGTGATGATCTCATAGAATACCTCCTGTAGTAAGAAATGCCGTCCGGAGAGCCGCTTTGTGTTCTCCGCTGTTCACTATAGTATATTTTACAGCAGATATTACGCACTGTCAACCGCCAAAATCGCCATTAGGTGCACAAAATCCACCTGTTTAAATCAAGAGCTGCATAAGGCTGCGGTCCGCAGCTGCATTCATCAGAAGCGAACGGTACTGCTTCGGAGTGAGCCCGGTATTGGCTGTGAACTGACGGATGAAATACTTGCTGTCGCTGTATCCGCACCGCTCGGAAACGCTGCTGACCGCCTCATCCGTGGTCAGCAGCAGGTGCTTTGCAAGCATCAGCCGCGAGAATATCCTGTCCTGCACGAAGCTCATGCCGGTTATCTGCCTGTATACGCGGTTGAAATAGTTTTGGTTCAGATTCAGCTCACGGCTCATACCGGCAAGGGTTACCCGTTTGAGCGGCTCTCGCAGGCTCTGGCGGTGAATGCGGTCGAATTCCATGAAATGCGGGTGGAGCCTCCGTTCACGCTGCTGTGCGAGCAGACATTCGAGCCCGGCAGTTATTCTTCCGGATAACGTGTCAAAGTCAGAGCTGCTGTCGAAGCTCATTCCGAAGCATAGAGGCTGGCTCCCGGATGAACACCGCACAAAATCTACATCGTACATCAGCTCAGTATACACTGCATCAGCAAGCAGCTCCGCAGAGACCTTCGCCGACGGAAGAATGAGCAGCAGCTCCGAGGACGATATGCGCCCCGCTGCGCCGCTGCTGCCATAGAATCGCCTCACAACATCAGCGGCAGCGATAATGCTCCCTGTCATTTCCCTCGCGGCATCATCGGCAGAAAAGGCATCCCCGCCGAATTGCAGCCTTATCCCGACAGCGGCTATATTACGCGATTTGTCGGTGCTGCACATCATCCCGAAGGCAAACCTTATCCCCTCACCGCTGAAAAGCCCGGTGATGCCGTCGTAGGAGGGCGAGACCGCACTGCATTGCAGAAGATACCTGACGTCCGCCTTCAGACGGAGAAACTCCAGACCGTTCGAGACCGATTTGACCCAGTGGCGATAGATGTCGTCATAGGTGTCTGCCCCGTCGCAAACGACCGCACAGTAGCCGAGAAGCCGCTCCCGGAAGAAAAGAGGATTGATGTAAAACGTCGTAATATCGTCATATTTTCCGGCTATTGCGGTTATCTCAGTCTCCCGCACGGTAAATTCCTTAGGCTCACCGTAAGGCTGTATATTCCGGCAGTTCAGCAGCCCGCCGCGTGCATCGCTGCCGCTTGCCCAGCCCTCATAGAGGCAGAGAACTATGTCACACGCGCCCCTGACCATGTATAGCTCCGACGCCATGACAGTGATGAATTCATCGAAGCTGCGGCACTCTGTCAGCCTTGATTCAAGGTCGGATTTCAGGTTCCAGTAGGCGTACTGTGCGCTGCTCCGGGCGAAGCTGAGTTCCTCCCGAAGCTCATTTCCGGGCAAGCCGCAATTGCAGGTCTGTCCCGCGACAATGCTTCCCTCCGGCGGGATGAACGGCGTTTTCTCCGCGCCGATAAGTTTTTCTGCAAGCGTATCCACCGCCGCAGCCCCGAGAGCCCGCCTGTTCCTGCGGTAAGTCGTCAGGAGCGGCATATGCCTCCTGCGCTCAGCAATGTACTCATAGCCGGCAAGCGCAAAATGCTCCCTGATATCCTCGCCTGCTGCTGCGAAAGCGTCCAGCACTCCGAACGCCATATAATCGTTGGCGCAGATGAGAGCTTCCGGGGGCTGAAGGCTGCCGCTGAGGTATTTCTCCGCAAGCCTTTCACCGGAGGAATACCAGAAATCGCCATCATAGACAAGGCTTGGGTCGAAGGTTATCCCGCGGCCTTCAAGAGCCTCCCTGAATCCCTCAGTGCGCTCACGGGAGGTCTCCAGTCCGGCGGGACCGCTGAGAAAAGCAAGCCTGCCAAAGCCGTTTTCAGCAATGATACGGTCAGTAAGTGCAGCAATATCTGCGCGGTCGCTTGTGTTAATATAGCTGAACCTCTCAGGGGGAAACTCCGGCATTACCGCTCCGGCGATGATGAGCGGAATATCTCTGCGCCGCTCCATTGCCTCACGCAGGCGGGATCGAAGTCCGGGATTTACGAAGGACTCGGACATAATGATGAAGCTGTCAAAGCAATCCCCGGAAATAAGATCGTAGACGCTGTTGTCTGATGCTCTGACACTCTCCGTTC
>ODAI011390243.1_pt1 | contig 14095 bp, 6 predicted proteins | sample 1539321 | NCBI WGS metagenome assembly ODAI01 (sample SAMN02144231, study PRJEB22623) | gut metagenome | biome: sheep rumen | host: Ovis aries | place: New Zealand
CGGAAACCAGAATCTTGTCTCCGGTGGTCCGGCAGGTATTGCCTTCGGCATCTTCGTAAACAACCTCGTTGCCTTCTACGGCCACCACCTTGCAGCTGAGGTGGAACTCCACCCCCTTCTTGGCGTACTGGGCCTGCAGCATGGCGCTGATCTCATCATCTAGCGGCCCCAGGATCTTGGGCAGCATCTCCACCACCGTCACCTGCGTGCCGATGGAGTTGAAGAAACTGGCAAACTCCATTCCGATGACCCCGCCGCCAATGACCACCAGACGCTCCGGCTGCTCCGTCAGCGACAGGATCTCGCGGTTGGTCACCACAACGCCGCCCAGGCCTTCCCTCAGGCCCGGGATGGGCGGGACAGCCGCCTCGGAGCCCGTACAGATAAGGATATTACGGGCCGAATAGCTGGCTTCACCGGCCGTCAGGACAAATCCTCCGGCCTCTTGACCAGCGATGACGGCCTCCTCCCTGACCACCTCCACGTGGGCATTTCTCATCTGCACCTTGACACCGCCCACCAGCTTTTTCACCACTTTCTCCTTGCGTTTGAAGATGGCGCCAAAATCAATGGTGCTTTCCGGTACATTCACACCGTAGCGGTCGGCGTGACGGGTATAATCGTATACTTTGGCGCTATATAGAAGCGTCTTAGTAGGGATGCATCCTTCATTGAGACAGACACCGCCCAGCTCCTTCTTTTCAAAGAGCACAACGGAAAGACCAGCGGCTCCGGCCCTTCCTGCGGCTACATAACCGCCGGGGCCTCCACCCAGGATGGCAAGATCGTACATAGTTTATTTCTTGATTGTATAAGTTCCGGAAACATATTCCTTGGCTTCCTCCTCTCCGGGAAGGGTTACCAGGGCCTTGGCGCCCTCAGGTACGGTGAAATCCCAGATCCAGGTATCTCCCTCATAGCGCCACTCGCTCTTGATAAGGCCGGCCGCGCTGTTGTAACGGGCCTTCACATAGCCCAGGCGCTTATCCGGAACCGGCTTCATCACGATGGTCCTGAAGCCAGGATCGGAAGGATCGCTGGCTATGCCGGCCACGGTTTCCCAAATCCACTCGCAAACGGCTCCGTAAGCATAGTGGTTGAAACTGTTCATCCCGTTGGGGCCCATACCCTTGTCCACCATATAGCTGTTCCAGCGTTCCCAAATGGTAGTGGCGCCGTTATCCACAGAATATAGCCAGCTGGGGTTCTTGCGCTGGAAAAGGAGCTCGTAGGCCATATCGGCCATTCCGTTCTCCGTGAGGGTGGCCATCAGGATGGAAGTGCCCAGGAAGCCGGTCTGCAGGCAGTTGCCGTGGTCCACAAAGTTCTGACGAAGGCGGGAAATCATATTCTCTTTCCCCTCTCCTTCTACCAGACCCAGTTTCAGGGCGAACAGGGCCGGCGTCTGCATGGTATTGAGAATGGGAAGCTTGAAAGAACCGTCTTCCTTTAGGAATTCGGCCTTCAGATAGGCCTTGGCCTCTTTTTCCATAGCCTCGTACTTGGCGGCATCGCGGCCCGTATCGGCCGCCATATCCCGCATATAGCCTGCATCCAGGGCCCAGTAGCAGGCACTTAAGTAATTCCAGTAAGTGATGGCCTCGGGCATTCTCTTCCAGGTGCCGGGATAGTAGCAGCGGCCCGCGCAGCTTTCCAGGGGCTCGTAGCTGAGCCAGTCTGCCCACTGGTAGTTGCCATTTTCCGCTTCGTGTGCCTCGTGGCTGTACTTGGTGGAGGCGATATAGTCCATAAATTTCTCCATCGACGCCCAGCTTTCGGCCACAATCTGCGGGTCTCCGAACTGCTTCCACACCGTCCAGGGGACGATGATGCCGGCATCGGCCCAGCCCAGACGCATCGTTTCTCCTCCGTACTGGGCCAGGGGGGCCACACCCGGGAAGCCGCCCGCTTCGCTCTGGCTGTCCCTCACATCCTGCATCCACTTGTGGAAGAAGCGGTCTGTATTGGCAAAGAAGGTACCGGTTTCGGTGAATACCTGGGTATCGGCCATCCAGCCCAGGCGCTCATTGCGCTGCGGGCAGTCTGTAGGAACGGAGAGATAGTTGGAAAGCTGTCCCCAATAAGTATTGGAAATGAGCCTGTTAACCAGCGAATCACCCGTTTCTATCTTTCCGATTTCCATATCCTTTGCAATGGAAGTGACCGGGATGGAAGCGATGCTCCGGAACTGCATAGGGGCATCTACGGTAACGGAAATATAGCGGTATCCCCAGAAGGAGCAACGGGGGGTATAGGACACGAAATCTCCGGCCGGGCCGAAGGTGTAGGTGAGCCAGATTTCATCGTCGTCCACACGGAGGTTACGGCGGTGGGTGCTGCCCTCAGGGCCATCCATCCCGCGTTTTTCGGCACCATTCCCATCGTTCAGAATCTCCGAAGGACGGCAGATGAGCCGCGTTCCTTCATCGGCCTTGAACACGAAGGAAGGCACGGCGGCGGCATTCTGGCCGAAGTCTACCACCAGGGTTTCTCCAGAGCTCAGTTCCACCACTTCGCCGTCCTTGTAGGTGCGGGTGACAATCACTTTGCCGTACTCCACATCCTCTTTCTTTTCCGCCTCGACGGCACCGGTAACGCCCTCCCAGACATATATCTGGACGGGACGAAGCGCTATGTCTTCCCTCTGGTAAATCTCTGCACCGTTATCCGGCAGGACAACGCCCTGGAATTCCGTATTCACTTCCGGGGTCTTGAGCAGTTCCGGCGTCTCAAAGCCCATCGGGCAGCGGGCGTCGTACTCCTCCCCTTCAAAGATGCCGGCGTGCTTCACGGGACCGGCGATGCCGGCCTTCCAACTGTCTGTATTGGTACCCAGCAGCTGTTTGCTGCCATCGGCATACGTGAGCTCCAGTACGCCCCTGAAGGCGCATTTAAGCCCCTGCATCGTCTCCATTCTTCCGTCCGTGACAATCTTGTCGGCCCACCAGCCGGGGGTTACCTGGGCGGAAAGCACATTCTGCGCCCCGGGGTTCCTGTCAAAGGCAGCCGTGATATCGTAGGTGAAGGAACGCTTCGTTTTGGCATAGTGCGTGAAACCGGGCTTCAACACCTCTTTCCCCACCAGTTTCCCGTTCAGGAAGAGGTCATAGACTCCCAGGCCGGAAGTCATCCAGACGGCCTTGGCTACCTTTTTCCCATTGGTTACCGTGGAAAGGAACCAGCTGGAACCGGGAGCGCTCTTGTAATTATCCAGGGCGGGGCCTTTGGCAATGGGGGCATCCACTACGGAAATCCATTCCGAAGCTTCCCAGGCGCTGTTATCCAGGGCCTCGGTGAGGGTTCCCACCTCTGCAGGGGCAGGCCTTCCGCAGGAAAGCAGGGCGGCGGAGAAAACCGCCAACGACAGAAGTAAAGATTTTTTCATTTTCTTTTGGTTACTAGTTGCGACTATAAAGATACGGATTTTTCTACTTATAATAAAGAACTTTTCCGGGAACCGGACGGTAATCATCCGTACCGGGGGCACACCAGAACCAGCTGAAGGCCTCTCCCTCATAATCTTCGAAATACAGGAGCTTGAAGGGATGCAGGCCCTTTTCCAGCGGAATCTGCCCATAGGCCGATACTTCCGAATGCGAGCCGTCGTTATTCACCACCTTCACCCCGTCAATGTACAGGGCGCTGCCGTCATCGCTGCGGGTTTCGAACTTCCAGATGCCGGTCTGGGGAATGTCGATAAAGCCGAAGAAACTGAAGGCAAAATGGTCTTCCCGGCGGGCTCCCGCAATGGAAGGAGCCGCCAGCACGCCGGAGCCCTCGGCCGGATCGCTCTCTATCTGGGAAAGGAGCGTAAAGTTGGCTTCGTGATAGGTGTAGCGGCAACCCCGCTTCAGTTCTTCCCTTCGGGCCGACGGATGCAAAAACAGCTTGTGGGCCGTCTGGAGCACCAGAGGAGAAGGCGGCATTCCCTTCAGGAAGGCACGGGCGCGGATGGGGCCGGACTCCGAGATGACAAAGGGTTCCCGGTACAGCGGACTCTCCCGGGTGGGCTCACTGCCGTCCAGCGTGTAGTGGATGGAGGCTCCGGGCGTCTTGCAGGAAAGGGAAACCTGGGTCTCTCCTTCAAAGAGGAACAGATTCCCTTCTATGGCCGGCGGGCACACCGGAGGATCTGTCGTAAGGGAATACGGGGCCGGCAGGGCATTTCGCTGGAAATTGGGCTGGGCCGACAGTTTGAAGGAGAGCTCTCCGCCAGCCATAATTTCTTCATAGGTAAGGTAATTCCTCTGGACGGGCTCTCCGTTGAGAAGCACCCGGGAAATATAGGGATGCCGGGGTTTGTCGGCCTTGATGGTGAGCGTTTTCCCATTTCCCAGCGTGATCACCGTCTTTTTGAAAAGAGGCGCCGTCATCAGGTACTCTCCGCTGCCGGGGCAGGCGGGATACAGGCCGATGGAAGCCATCACATACCAGGCACCCATCTGGCCGCAGTCCTCGTTGCCGCAGATGCCGTCAGGCGCTGCTGAATAGGTGGTTTTGAGTACTTCCCGCACCACCTGCTGGGAACGGGAGGCCTCGGAGGTCCAGTAGAACAGCCAGGGAAAGTTGTGGTCCGGCTCATTTCCCTGGGCATACTGACCCACCACTCCGCCGATACCCGGATCCACCGTCTTCTGTCCTTCGGGAGAATAGGTGAAGAGGGAATCCAGGGCCTCCAGAAGGGCTTTGTCTCCCCCCATCAGCGCCGCCAGGCCGCCCACATCGTGCGGCACGAAGAAGCGGTACTGCCAGGGCGTTGCCTCGGTATAATCCCGGGATCCTTTCAGCGGATCGAAGTCCTCTACCCAGGAGCCGTCGGCATTCTTACCTCGCATAAAGCCTGTGCGCGGTTCAAAGAGTTCCCGGTAACGAAGGGCGCGGGCATCGTACTCTGCCGCTATATCGGCCTTGCCCAGGCTTTCCGCCATCCGGGCTATGCACCAGTCGTCATAGGCAAATTCCAGGGTCTGGGAAACCGATTCTATCTTCAGGTCGGCCGGAATCCAGCCGTACTGGTTGTACAGGTCGGAAGCATTGACATTGTGCTTGTTGGAAGACTCTACCATCGCCTTAAGCGCCCTTTCCCCGTCAAAGCCGCGGATGCCGCGAAGCCACGCATCGGCTATCACCGAAACGGGATGGTAGCCAATCATGCAGCCCGTCTCATCACTGGCGAGGGGCCAGATGGGCAGTTCTCCCAGGCAGTCGTAATCGTCCAGGAGGGAATTCACGATGTCGTTTTCCAGGGCCGGGCTCAGAAGGGTTTGCAGCGGATGCCAGGTGCGGAAGGTATCCCAGATGGAAAGGGTGGAATAGAAATGCCCCTTCTCCAGCTTCCGGTTCTGTCCTTTCTGGTCCCGGTACGCTCCGTCCACATCATCTATCCGGTTGGGCGTCTGGAAGGTATGATAGAAGTAGGTGTAGAAAATGTCCGTGGGACCGCCCTGCACCCGGATGGAGCCCAGGGCATCGGCCCAGCGGGTCTGCGCCCGCAGCAGCGCCCCGTCAAAATCCAGGGTTTCTTCCTCCCGGTTCCTGCGGGCGCCTTCCACGCCGGTTCCGGAAAGGCCGGCCGTAAGGCAGATTTCCCGGACATCTTCGGGAAAAGTGAAAAGCATTTTGCCCGGTTCCACCTCCTGTGCGCTCTCAAAGGGCACGGAGAAGCGGGCCGACAGATAAATATCCCGGTCTATGGCCCAGCCGTTCACCCGCCGGTGGCCGATGAGCTCTTCCCCCTCCATTTTCAGGGAATACTGCGTGGCCGTACACCAGGAGCCCTGGCAGTGCCGGGCATCCACCAGGATCACACGGTCTCCGGGCACCTTGAAGGTGTAACGGTGAAAACCCGTATGCTCCCAGGCCGTGAGTTCGGCCGTCACGCTTTCCAGTTCCACTTTGTAATAGCCCGGAGAGGCCTGCTCATTCTCGTGGGAAAAAGCCAGGGGGCCGGCGTGGTTCAGGCCGGGGGTTACGAGGAAGTCTCCCAGATCCGGGCAGCCCGTTCCCGAAAGATGGGTATGGCTGAAGCCCAGGATGGTATCGTCATCGTAGTGATAGCCCCCGCAGAGGCTGGCGTCCGTGTCCGGGCTCAGCTGCACGGCTCCGTAGGGCACGGTGGCCCCGGGATAGGTATTGCCGGCAAAGCCGGTTCCGTTGAAGACATTCACCTCTTTCAGAGGGTCCATGCGGCCGCAGCAGGCAAGGAGGAGCATTCCTCCCAGAAGGAGTGTTCTTTTCATAAGTTATCGGGCTATGCGGAAGCGGAAGCCGTAGTTTCCGGGCTGGACGCTATACTGAGGCAGCGGACCGGGGCCGCAGCTGCCGTTACCCAGACCCTGCTGCAGGCAGTCCAGAACCAGGACCACCTCGCTGCGGCGCACGTTGGGAAGATCGTTAAGATACTTCACGCGGTAAAGGTCTACATCCGTATAGTGCAGGGCGCTGAAATCGAAGGAGCCATCGGCCGTGAAGGTGACGCTGCGGCCGTCTCCCGTAGCGAAACTGAGCCAGCGGGTGTCTGTTCTCTCACCCATGCTCTGGGTGCGCACATACTGCTCTGCCATTCCCTCCACCGTGTTTTCATAGATACCCAGGAAAGCACAGTCTTTCCGGTCCTGATAATTCTCCATAGGGCCCCTGCCATACCATTTCAGGTATTCGTAGGCAGGGTTCAGAAGAAGCTGGAGGCCGATGCGGGGCAGGCTTCCCTTTACCTCGAAGCGGGCATCCACATCCACCAGCCCTTCCGGATACACTTCATAGGTTACGGTATAAGGGACCACCGTCACACCGGCAGTGGCTTCCAGGCTGGTTTCCACCTTGAGAATTCCGTCCTTTTCAAAGAAACGGAAAGCGGTCACCCGCGTGCGCTCATCCACCGACTCGTCCTTTCCGTCTATCACGAAGCGGGTTCCATCGTTACTGATGTAACGGTAACCGTGGAAGGTGGGCCCGCCCAGGCCGTGCAGGATCTCGCTGCCGCCCAGGCACAGGCTGGTGAGCTTACCCGTGGCCTTGTCGAAACGGACGCTGATCAGTTCGTTCCGGGCACAGAGGTATCGGCCCTCTTCCTGGTAGATCTTAAGGGCGGGATATGCGGCAGACCCGGTGGCTTCTGTCCAGGGATTCCTTTCCTGAAGGAGGAACTCCCCGGAGGCCACCACGTGTCCGGCGCCGGCCCAGCGGGTGCCTTCCTTCAGCGCCACGGCAACCTGCAGCACGCATTCCTTTCCCTGGTTTTCCAGCAGTGAGGCCGATATCGGGAGGTCTACGCTGCACTTTTTCCAGGGGGCGGTGTCCGGAAGGGCCAGCTCTCCGGAAGAGACGGAGACTCCGTCGCACAGCAGGTCATAGCGGAGCGTCATCTCGGCCAGGTTATATGCCGTGTAGCGGTTTTCCAGCAGGAGTTTGCCGGGAGCCATCTGTCCCATCTTCACATACTGATACACTTTCTTCACCTGCTGCAGCTTGGGCGTTACGCGACGGTCGGCCGTCACAATTCCGTTGCAGCAGAAGTCATTGTCGTTGGGAACATCCCCGAAGGAGCCGCCAAAGTACAGCTTGCCGTCATCGGCCCCGGGCATCACGATGGCCTGGTCCACCCAGTCCCAGATACAGGCGCCGATCATCCTTTCGGAATCATTCTCGATGTAGTCCCAGTATTCGGCCAGGTTGCCGATGGCGTTTCCCATCGCGTGGGCATATTCGCAGAGGTAGTAGGGGCGGTCCGCTCCGTTGCGGTCCCTCTGGATCATATCTTCCAGGGAAGGGTACATCTGAGAATCGAAATCCGCCACCTCGTTCTGGCCCTCATAGTGCACGGGACGGCTGTCCAGGGCTTTGACGGCATCCCTTTCGGCCACTATATTGCAGCCTTTTCCGCTCTCGTTCCCCAGGCTCCAGAAAAAGACCGAGGGATGCAGGCGGTCCCGGCGCACCATCCTCACAGCGCGGTCTACATAGGCGCCTTCCCAGGAGGGCATATTGCTGATGGCCTGGTTGCCGTGGCACTCCTGGTCCGCCTCGTCCACTATGTACAGGCCGTAGTAGTCGTACAGGGCGTACATCTTGGGATCGTTGGGATAGTGGCTGGTCCTGACCGTATTGAGGTTGTGCCGCTTCATCAGAAGGATATCCTCCACCATACTCTCTACCGGAACGGCCTTGCCGTGAACGGGATGGATGTCGTGGCGGTCTGCACCCTTCAGATAAGTGAGGACATTATTGACATAGAGCTTGTTGGCCTTGAATTCCACCTTCCGGAAGCCGTGCTTGAAGAAGGTGCACTCCTGCGTTTTTCCGGCCTTGTCCAGCACCGAGAGCCGGACGGTATACAGGTACGGCTTTTCGGCGCTCCAAAGCTTCGGCTGGCTAACCTGGACGGACTCTCCCTCCCCTACTTTCACGCCTTCCTCGTCGTAGAGGGCTATCTGCACCCGGCCGGAACTTTTCACCTTGGTCACGAGGGTGGCCGAGCTGAGGTCTTCGGCAAAGGTGGTGACGGTCTCTATATCTTCCACGTGCTCCCGGGGGCGGGCCATCAGGTATACATCGCGGTGGATGCCACCGAAGCGGAACATATCCTGGTCTTCCAGGTAGGATCCGTCGCTCCATTTGTACACTTCCACCGCCACGGTATTGACGCCCCGTTTCACAAAAGGAGTGATGTTGAATTCGGCATCGTTGTTGGAGCCCTGGCTGTAGCCCACTTTCCGGCCGTTCACCCAAACATAAAAGGCCGAATACACGCCGTCAAAATGCAGGTACACCTCCAGGCCTTTCCAGGTGGCAGGGAGTTCGAAATCCCGGCGGTAGGAGCCCACAGGATTGGGTTCCTTCTCCATCGTATAGCCTTTCTGGGACTGGATGAAGGGAGGATTGTTCAGGAAAGGATAGGTTACATTGGTATAGAGCGGAGTGCCGTAGCCCTTCATCTCCCAGCAGGAGGGAACGTCCAGCTCCTGCCAGCCGCTCACATCGAAGGAAGGCTTGTAGAAGTTGACCGGACGCTCCTCGGGGGCCTTCACCCAGTTAAATTTCCACTTGCCGTTCAGGAGGAAGTAGCGACTGGACGCCGTTCTTTCCCAGGGGCGCTCATAGGCGGCATCGGCCACCATCTCGTCCTCGGTGGCGTAAGGGATCAGAGTGGGATGCCCCGGTTCCTTGCCGATGGCGAAGACCTTCTCGTTCTCCCAGTCGTTGGCCGAAGCGGTCTTGGGAACAATGAACTCCACCTGCGTGGCCGATTCGCGGATGCGCCAGCGCTGGAGCGGGCTGGCCGCATCGGCCTTCAGCTGCCACACCTTCTCTCCGTATGCGGCTTTATTCCTAAGGCCCAGCGCCATTCCGTTAGCGGCGCTCACCAGGGTGTAGGTTCCGTCTTTGAGCCGGGTGATCTTCCAGTGCTGATTCACATTTTCCCGTTCCTGGGGCCACTGGATCACGGGCTGTTCTTCCCGGGTTCCACCATTGTCCAGAGCCTGGAAGGAATAGCCGTTCACCAGCTGGTAAAGGCCTTTTCCCAGCGGCAGGATCTGCCAGGCCTGGGCGGTGTTCCCGGCCTCGGGCTGGTTCATCATCAAGGCCGATTCGGTTTTGACACTGCTCTGGTTATCCAGCAGCAGACCATCGGCCGTGTAAATCTCATACGTTTTCCGGCTGTCAAAGGTTTGGGCCTGCGCACAGACCCCTCCCAGAAGGAGCAGGAGCAGCAGGCGTGGACGCAAGTGTTTCATATTCATAAGTTTAACTATTTTCCCATATTATCATTTTCCTACTGGAAATCATTTATCCTATTGCAAATCAGTCAATTACCTCCACGCCCACCGGGACCTGGCAACGGACCTCTCCCCCACGGACTTCCACCGTGATGAGACCATAAGGGGTGGGCTGGGTCACTTTCACCCAATCCACACCGGCAGGGAGGTGCGGCTCAATCTTCACGCGCCGGTAGCCGGGTTCCAAGGGCACAATACCGCCGAGGGCCTGGCTGAACCAGCTGCCAATGCCGTTGTAGCAGTTATGCAGATGGCTTCGACCACCGTTCCACTCTTCCCAGACGCCCGTGGCACCGTTATCCACCATATAAAGATAACCGGGATAGGTGCGTTTTTTCAAAAGACTGTACAGCCAGTCTGTCTCCCCTTCCAGCGTGGCCCATTCCGTTATCACGGGAACACCTACCAGGCCGGTGGCCAGATGGCCGTCATACACGGTAGCCGTACGCTCCTTCAGGGCTTTTACCACACGCGGGCGCTCCTTCAAAGGGGTAACTCCGCAAAGAAGCGGGAACACCATGTCTATCTGGCTGGCCGATGCATAGGTAGCCTCTTCCGGATGAAAGAAGGCCTCCTGCACGCGGAGAGCGAGGGCTTCGAAGCGCTGGCTGAAGGCGGCCGCATCGGCCTGATATCCCAGGACCAGGGCTATCTGCTCCAGATCCCGATACACCTGGCACAGGGTGCAGTTACTGATAAGGTCTATGGAAGCGGGATCCTTCACGTCCACCCCTTCCGGAGCGGCCCAGTCTCCCAGGTACCAGCCGCGGTATTTCTCATTGGGCCAGGCCTTCAACAGGCCGTCCACCGTATAGGCATCCACATAGTCCAGCCAATGCTTCATGGCCGGGTAGAAACGCTCCAGGGGCCGTTTGTCGGCATAGCTCATATAGGTTCTCCAGGCCGCCTGCACCAGGAAACTGCACCAGTAGGGGCCTCCCCCGGCCGTGTAGGGATTGGGGGCGGTATGGGGCAGACCGCCGTCCGGCTGCTGGGCATCGGCCCAGGCCTGCAGCCAGTTCAGGTACATGGCCGAAGCATCCGCCACAGACTGAAGCGAGAGGGCCGATGCCGTGCCGTCCCCTCCGTAGCCCAGCCTTTCGATGCTGGCGCAGTCTACCATATACCCCCCGAAGGTGAGGTTTCGCATAGAGTGCTGCACCAGGGCATAGATGGCATTGAGGTCTTTGTCCGAGCTCTCAAAGCGGCCTTCCCAGGCATAGCTGTCCCCTATCCGGAGCGCCCGGAAGTCTTCCGGATTCGGGCTTTCCGGGAGACCCTCCAGCAGCATATACTGCATCAGGTGATGGTTAAAGCGGTTGCGGAAGCGGTCTCCTCCGGGCTTTCCGGAAGCGATATACTCATCCCGGCCCCAGGTGTCCTGCTCCAGATGGCCGTCCGGATGACGGAAGTCCGAGAAGAAGGCTTTGACGACGGTCCCGGCAGGAAGCTGCGGCAGCTGGACATCCATCATGGCATTGACAATCTGGCCGTAATCCAGTAGCCAGCGGCCGTCGCCCTGTTTCTCGACTGAAACCGGCGCGAGGGTTTCCAGCACCCTCACGGGCGGGCACATTTGCACCGTGCTCTCTACCCCGGGCACTTCCACCACTTCCACAGGGCCCCAGACGGGCTCAAAACCGGCATCGATGGCTTCTCCGCCAAATTCGTGCGGCGTCCAACTGCCCAGATCCCGATAGCCGCTCCAGGCACCTTCCCAGGAGGCGTCCGTGCACAACAGGGGTTCCCCGTCCACACAGAGTTCTGCTTTTACCAGCGGGCCGTCAAACACAGTCCCGAAGGTGGTTTTCTTGTACCAGCCGCTGCCGGCATCTATGCGAAGTTCGTTCTCTCCTTTTTTCAAAGAGAGCTCATATGCCACGATGAGAGAGCGTTTGTCAAGCTCCGAGACGGCCGGCTGAAGCACGGCGTCGGAAAGCTTCTCTCCATTGAGGAAGGCCTCGTGGTACCCCAGGGAAGTAACATACAGAAGGGCTTTTCCGGCCTTGTCGGCCTTAAAACGTCGGCGTAGCATGGGAGCTCTTCCCTCTCCCGGCACGGCGCCGATCCATTCTCCTTGCAGCCCGTCCAGGGGGCCGATGCCCAGCCGCTGCTTCCCGCTCCAGGCCGATACCTTCCCCCGGGCATTCCACACCCGCACCCGCCACCAGCCCTGCCAGCGGGCTTCCAGCGGAGTTCCATCGTACGGAACCATCACCTGCTCTGCGCTTTCCACCCTGCCGGAGCGCCACACACCGGGCCCTACCTCTATCTCATAAGCCACCTGCTCCATCGGCCCGGAGGCCTGGATTTTCCAGCTGAAGTGCGGCCGGCTACTGTCGATGGCCAGCGGTTCCTGCAAGCCTTCGCAACGAAGGTCATAAACTTCCAGGGCCGGGCAGCAGGCCACCAGTCCGAACAGCAGCAAGAGCAGGGAAATCTTTTTCATACAGACAGGGGTTACAAAGTGAAATTAAGGCCGATGCCCAGGATGTGCTGGGCAGGTTTGCCGTTATGGGTATAGTAGATATAGTAAGTTTCCAGTTGCAACCAGGAATTGAAATTGTAAAGGGAGCCCACGTAATGGCGCGTTTTATTCCACTGCCCCCAACTGATGAACTCCACGGCCAGATAAGGGCTCCAGCCAGTATGGGGAACGTCATATTGTACCTTAAGGCGGGAACGGAGTTCGTTGGCCTGGGGCCCTCCTGAATGGGTCCAGGTGTGTAGGTAACGCTCCCGGAGGGACACATTGAAATTCCCGGAACTCAAAGTTCCCGTAAGATCCAGGATGAGTTTGTGCTTCAAAGCCGACGGCTCTTTCATAAAGTCATAGCCCACATCGGCCTTCAGCCAGGGTAAAATTTTGGCTCCCAGAATGGTACGGGTGTACCAGCAATCAAAATACCTGTAATGGAAATTGTCGTGCTCAAAGTAAAAACTGCCGAAGAAAGGACTGTTCCCAAAATTGTGATACACTTCGAAGAACTCCCAGCCGCCAAACTCCCACCCTTCCGGCACTTCCTGGGCCCGGGAGGACACAGGAAGCGCCAGCAGGCAGCAACAAATGAGGACGACAATCTTCTTCATCCCGAAACAGGTTTATTCAAAAACCGGCACGGGAACGCCTCTCCAACTTTCCGGCTGCGGAAGGTGGAAGACCTGGGCCACAGTGGCCGCAATATCCATCTGGATAACAGGTTCCGTAATCTGATGGTTCTTCCTCACTCCTTTTCCAAAAACGACCAGAGGAGTGGTAATTTCCAAATCCGTATCTCCTCCGTGACCGGTTCCGTAGTGGCCGTGATCGGAGGTGAGGATAATGATGCTGTCTTCATAGATTCCGGCCTCTTTCACGCCTTCCACGATGCGGCGGACGCGGTCGTCTACCAGCGGCAGCTCGGCATAATACTCGGCCGATCCCTGGCCGTAGGCGTGGCCCATATGGTCCAGGGCGTCTATGTGGATGAATGCGATGGCGGGCTTCTTTTCCTTGATATACTTCACGCTCTCCTCCACAATGGCGTCCGGATGGGCTTCCGGATCTTCAATCCTTTTGTAGTAGCTCAGGCAAAGGGTATCGGCATAATTGAGGAAATCTCCCCACTCGCACACCACACCGGTTTCAGCCTCGGGACGCACCTGCCTCATCACGTGGAAGAAGGTGGGCTGGGCGTTATGCTCCGTCAGCAGGATGGGCGTGAAGGTGGGATGGTTTTCGTTCCCGGTGATTCCGGAAAACTCCACCGGGGTGCCGTTCATCATAGCCGCCCAGTTGGTGCCGCTGATGGAGGGGCGCATCGTGCGTTTGTTCAGCGTCCAGCTGCCTTCTTCCATCATCGACTTGATAAAGGGAGCCTTTCCCTTTTCCATACACCAGGTTCCCCAGCCGTCCAGGCCGATTACAATCACGTGGGAGGCAAGGTCCTTCTGAACACGGGTTTGTTCCTGTTTGGGGGCGCAGGCGGTCAGAAGCGCCAGCGCAAAAACCAATAAAAGAGAGATCCTTTTCATAAACAACGTATTGGTATTCATTAATTAGCGTAGTATACAAATATAAGGTTTCTTCGCAAAGAATGCAAGATATCTCCCTTCCTCACATCGGGCTTTGCCAAAGGGACTCTATTCATAAAAGAGCATTGCTGCCGGAAGATTGGTAACCGAAATGCCGGGGCCCTTCAGCCCCACCTCAACGGACTCCTCAGCAAAATTGTCCCAGAAGCCCAGTTCCAGGCGGTGATACCCGGCCTGAAGGGTTAGCCAAATCTCCTGGAACCCGCCGCCGTCACGGTCCTGATTCAGAAGCGGCTTCCCGTCCA
>ODAI014267801.1_pt1 | contig 14093 bp, 16 predicted proteins | sample 1539321 | NCBI WGS metagenome assembly ODAI01 (sample SAMN02144231, study PRJEB22623) | gut metagenome | biome: sheep rumen | host: Ovis aries | place: New Zealand
CCCATAATCTAAACCTCCCCTTAGTCTTCTTTTTCCTTGAGAACGAGGGTGATGTGAGAGGTTCTCTTGTTGATCCTGAACGCTCTGCCCTGTGCTCTCGGACGAATTCTTTTAAGGATGGGGCCTGCTGTAGCGTTTGCGTAAGCAACATACAGCTTGGATACATCCATGTCATGGTTGTTCTCAGCGTTTGCCATAGCTGACTTGAGCAGCTTTAAAAGCGGCTCGCAAGCGGCCTTGGGAGTGTGCTTGAGAACAGCTTCCGCGTACTTGACGTCTTTGCCTCTGATGAGGTCAAGAACAACGCCAACCTTGCGGGGTGAAATACGAACAAATTTCGCAATTGCCTTAGCTTCCATTTGCAATACTCTCCTTCCGCTTATTTGCTTGTTTTTGAACCGGCGTGACCTTTAAAGGTTCTTGTCGGAGCAAACTCGCCGAGCTTGTGTCCGACCATATCCTCAGTTACATAAACCGGAACGTGCTTACGGCCGTCATGAACGGCGAATGTGTGACCAACGAATTCGGGGAAAATTGTTGAGCTTCTTGACCATGTCTTAAGAATTCTCTTTTCGCCCTTTTCGTTCATTTCAATAACCCTTTTGAGCAGTACAGGCTGGACAAAAGGACCCTTTTTAGTACTTCTACTCATTGTTTAAGCTCCTTTCTGCCCTTACTTACCGTTTCTTCTGCGAACGATAAGCTTGTCGCTCTGCTTGTTGTGCTTACGTGTCTTGTAGCCGAGTGCGGGCTTACCCCACGGGGTTACAGGGCCCGGACGGCCGACAGGTGATTTACCCTCACCACCGCCGTGCGGGTGATCGTTCGGGTTCATAACAGAACCGCGCACGGTAGGACGCCAGCCCATGTTTCTCTTACGGCCGGCCTTACCGATTTTTACGTTAAAGTGGTCGGGGTTTGAAACCTGACCTACTGTAGCCATGCAGGTTTCGGGAACCTTGCGAAGCTCGTTTGAAGGAAGTCTGAGAAGCGCGTAGCCGTCTTCTCTTGCCATAAGCTGAGCCATGTTGCCGGCTGAACGGGCAAGCTGAGCGCCTCTGCCGGGATAAAGCTCTACGTTGTGTACAAATGTACCTACGGGGATGGAGGTAAGCGGAAGCGCGTTGCCAGGCCAGATATCAACATTCTCGCCGGCCACTACCTTGTAACCTACCTTGAGTCCTTCGGGAGCCAGGATGTAAGACTTTTCGCCGTCCTCATACTCGATAAGCGCGATAAACGCGGAACGGTTGGGATCGTACTCGATTGTCTTTACAATTGCTTCTACATCAAACTTGTTGCGCTTGAAATCTATAACGCGGTACTTTCTTCTGTTTCCGCCGCCTCTGTGACGAACGGTAATTCTGCCGTAGCTGTTACGGCCCGCCTTCTTGTTGAGCGGAGCAAGCAGGCTCTTTTCGGGAGCTACTTTTGAAAGCCCGGAATAGTCAACAACCGACATATTTCTTCTGGAGTTGATAGTCGGCTTATAAACTTTAATTGCCATTTGGTTTCACTCTCCTCATGATGGTTTTGCGGGATTGGCATATCCCATAACTACTTTTCGCCGAAGCTGATGATTGCGCCTGTTATAGCTTTGGGCGCATGCTCTCGGCATTACATCATGCCTTCAAAAAATTCGATAGGCTTGCTGTCTTCTGTAAGGGTAACGATGGCTTTTTTCCAGCTCTTGGTGTAGCCGCCGTTGTTTCTGCCCTGGCGGCGGAACTTGCCGCGAACGCTTACTGTGTTAACCTTGGCAACCTTTACCTTGAAAACTTCTTCGCAAGCTTTAGCGATTTCAATCTTATTAGCGGTTTTTGCCACTTCAAAGGTATATACCTTATTTACAGCGCCGATCATGCTTTTTTCTGTGATAATCGGACGAACAATAATATCGTGAGCTATCATGCATATACCTCCTCGATTTTGCTTACGGCACCCTTAACGATAACCAGCTTGTCAGCGTTGAGAATGTCATAAACATTCAAAGTGTTGACCTGAGCTGTCTTAACGCCGGGGATGTTTGCCGCAGACTTAATAACCTTGGCGTCTACGCTGTCAAGAACGATAAGGGGCTTTTTAACAGCCTCAATAGCGTTGAGCATAGCAACCATTTTCTTTGTTTTGTACTCGTCAAGAGCAATGGAATCAACAACAATGATTTCATTTGCCGCAGCCTTTGTTGAGAAAGCGGACTTCATAGCAAGTCTTCTTACCTTCTTGTTTACAGAAAATCTGTAGCTTCTGGGCTTGGGAGCAAATACTACGCCGCCGTGTGTCCACTGCGGAGCTCTTGTTGAACCCTGTCTTGCGCGTCCTGTGCCCTTTTGTCTCCAGGGCTTTTTGCCGCCGCCGGAAACCTCCGACCTTGTAAGAGCGGACTGTGTGCCCTGACGCTGAGCCGCAAGGTAGTTAACTACCATTTCGTGCATTACGGCCTCGTTGGGCTCAATACCGAATACGGACTCGGCAAGCTCGATTGTGCCTACGTTCTTGCCTTCCATATCTACTACTGAAATACTTGGCATTTATAATCCCCCTTCCTTACGCCTTAACGGAATCTTTCAAAACTACGATTCCTTTGTTTGGACCGGGAACAGCGCCCTTAACAGCGATGAGGTTGTTTTCAGCGTCAACCTTAACAACTGTAAGATTCTGAACTGTTACCTGTTCTGCACCGAGGTGACCTGCCATTTTCTTGCCCTTCCAAACTCTTGAGGGTGACGAGCAGGCACCGATTGAACCGCCGTGACGAACGCAGGGACCTGTGCCGTGGCTTTCCTTAAGACGGCGGAAGTTCCATCTCTTGATTACGCCTGCGGTACCTTTACCCTTGCTTTTGCCGGTTACGTCAATCTTGTCGCCGGGGGTGAATACGTCTGCCTTTACCAGATCGCCTACAGCGTAAGCGTCGGTGTCGGCAAAACGGAACTCTTTAAGAGTTTTCTTGGGTGCTACGCCGGCTTTGTCAAAAAAGCCCTTCATGGGTTTGTTAACCTTGTGCGGCTTTAAGTCGCCGAATCCGAGCTGTACGGACGCGTAGCCGTCGTTTTCAACTGTCTTTTTAGCGGTTACCACGCAGGGGCCTGCTTCAACAACAGTAACGGGAACGACTCTTCCCTTTTCGTCGAAAATCTGTGTCATACCGATTTTCTTGCCGATGATTGCTTTTTGCATTTAAGTTTCCTCCTTATAGGTTATTGGTTGGCTGAGCCAACATGACCCTGTCTGCTTGTAGGTTGGTAAAAAGATTAAAGCTTAATCTCAATATCAACGCCGGCAGGGAGCTCCAAGCTCGTAAGAGCATCGACTGTTTTGTTAGATGGTCTTAAGATGTCGATAAGACGCTTGTGGGTTCTGATTTCAAACTGCTCGCGGCTGTCCTTGTACTTGTGAACAGCACGGAGGATTGTTACAATCTGCTTCTCGGTGGGGAGAGGCACGGGACCCGAAACTCTTGCGCCTGTGCGCTTAGCCGTAGCCACGATTCTCTCGGCGCTCTGATCAACAAGCTGATGATCATAACCCTTTAATCTTATTCTAATCTTTTCCTTGACTGCCATTATCGTCGCCTCCTTAAAAATTTTCGCGTTGTCACCTCTCGTGAAAAGGCTTAACGCCGGAATAGGCGGGCGTTTGCTTCCAGAAATTTCTGCAACTCTGCCGGGTGTTTCCTCACCCCGCATTAAAAAACCCGTTTAACTATTCAGTTAACCGGGACATCCTGAAAGCGCGCGAGCATAGCTATGGCATAGCAACCCTAAATGCCTGTTATACTCATGTTTCATTGTAAATCGCCCGGTTTAAAATCGGACATACTCCACGGAAAAACCGGCTGTTTAAGCCGCAACCTCCCGCTTCATCGCATATCATGTGTGCAGTCACGCAAGGATTATTATACTGTAAAACAGCTTGTTTTGCAAGGTTTTTCACAAATTTTCCCCTAAAATTTCTACATAGAACTTTTGATGAAGTTTTTTGAATTTTTTGTGCAATTTGTCGGTATTGCCGTTTTTCGCGGTTTCATATATAATATAGGCATTAAACGCGGCAAAAATCCGCGCGGGAGGGTATATTATGATTCACATATATTACGGAGACGGAAAAGGCAAAACAACCGCCGCCGTTGGGCTTGCGCTAAGGGCTTCGGGCTGCGGTATGCGCGTGCTGTTTGTTCAGTTTTTAAAAACCGAGTTTTCGGGTGAGCGCAAAGCGCTCAGGAATACGCAAAACGTAACCCTTACAACCTGTCCGCTTGAAATGAAATTCACCTTTGACATGACAGAGCAGGAAAAACAGCAGACAGCGGTGATGTTCCGCAAGCTGTTTGACGGCAGCGCTTCAACAACGCTTTCAAACAGATACGACATGGTAGTGTTTGATGAGATTTTCGATGTGATTAACGAAAATATGCTTTCGGAAACGGAGGTTTTTGAGTTTACGGCAAACGCGCCGAAAAGCCTTGAAATCGTTATGACGGGACACAATCCGCCTCAGCGCTTTATCGACGCGGCGGACTACGTTACCGAGTTCAAAAAGGTTAAGCACCCGTTCGATAAGGGCGTCACCGCCAGAAAGGGCATTGAATATTAAACCCGTAATTTATTTTTTCATTGGTAAAAGTTGTTATTATATACTCAGAAGTTTTAGTATGGTTCAGAATAGCAAGTCACTAATAACAAACATTGGAATCAAAATACTATTTCACGTTATGAAACCGGTAAGCGAGAAGCAGACTATAAAACACTAATTCAGCTTGCTGACTGTTTTGATGTTTCAATCGACTATCTTCTTGGCAGAACAGATCTTCCAAAATATTAAGGGTTCAAATCTCGGACGGATTTGAACCCTGTTTTTAATATTACTTTTATATTACTTTAATTCCTCTTTCGCTGCTTTAGCGATAATTTCGAGTCCCTTCATAAGAAGGTCGTCCTCAATTACCAGCGGAGGCATGATTTTAAGAACCGCGCCGTCTCTGCCGGCGCATTCGCAGATAAGCTGCTGTTCGAAGCATCTTTCGATGATGCGCTCGGAGAGCTCGGGATTGATTTTTCCGAAGTCGATACCCCAGATTAAGCCCATGCCGCGGAGCTCGAGCCTGTCGTCAAGCGAAATAACTTCCTTTTCGAGGAAATCCTTAACGATTTCGCCCTTGCGCTGAGTTTCAGCCTCAACGTTGTTTTCAAGAAGCCAGTCAAACGAAGCCTTGCCGGCAACAAACGAAAGCTGGTTGCCGCGGAAGGTGCCGTTGTGTTCGCCGGGCTTCCATTCGTCAAGCTCTTCCTTGAGGAGCACGATTGAAAGCGGCATGCCCAAACCGCCGATTGATTTTGACATGATTACCATGTCGGGAACAATGCCGGCGCGCTCAAATGAGAAGAATGTGCCTGTGCGGCAGCAGCCCACCTGGATATCGTCAACAATCATGAGGATGTCGTTTTTATCGCAGAACGCGCGGACGTCCTTTAAAAATTCGTCTGTGAAGGGACGGATTCCGCCCTCCGCCTGCAGGGTTTCCATAACCACCGCGGCGGGCTTTTCAACGCCGGAATGGTCGTCGTCAAGCAAGGTCTGCATATATTTGATTACGTCGAGTCCCTCAAACATATAGGGAGCCGGGATGTGAGTTACATCGTTAAGCGAAGCGCCCGCACCGTTGCGCGCGTACATTTCGGAGGTGAGCGAAAGCGCGCCGAGCGTCATGCCGTGGAAGCAGCCCATGAAGGCGAAGATGTTTCTTCTGCCCTTGTTTTTTCTGGCAAGCTTGATTGCCGCCTCAACGCCGTTGGTACCGGTGGGGCCGCAGAACTGGATTTTGTAATTAAGTCCGCGCGGCTCGATGATTCTCTTTTCAAGCGTTTCAATAAACTCGCGCTTTGGCACGGTGTACATATCAAGCGCGTGGATGATTCCGTCGGTCATAAGATAATCAACCATTTTCTGCTTTATGTAGGGATTGTTGTGGCCGTAGTTCACAGCGCCCGCGCCACAGAAAAAGTCGATATAATCATTGCCGTCCTCATCGGTGATAACAGCGCCCCTGGCGTTGGTAAACACCTTTGGAAAATGTCTGCAATAAGAGCGGACAACTGATTCGTATTCCTCAAATGTTTTAGTGTTCATAATCACATACCCTCACAGTCTGTTTATAAAAATTTACAGGTATTATTTATCCACACCGTATTGTACGCAATAAGGCATGTTTTGTCAAGCGGATTTAGCGTACGCGCTTAAATAATCCGCCGCGCAGCCGCTTAAAACAGCTTCAAGCTGTTCGGGCTCGTCGGGCAGAAGCACAAGAATCTGGCAGCCTGCCCTGAGCAGATACCCGTCGTTGCCGAGGTTGTTATTAAGCTTTTTACATTCGTCTGTTTCAATATATTTAACCGCGTTTGAAATAACGGTTTTAACGCTTCTTCTGTCGCCGAAGTCAAGACCTCCGACAACAAAAACCACGTCGCAGTCCGCAAAAGCTTCAATAACCTGCACGCCCAGGGTTTGGCCGTCAACGGCGTAGGCGGCGGTTTTTACGTTGAGTCCCATACCCGAGACGCATTTTTTAAGCGCCTTTTCGCAGTAGGAGGTTTTTTTGGCGGAATAAAAAACTATTCTGCAATTCATGGCTGCCTCCTTACTGCGCGTACTGCGGCTTGAGCTTAGGTTCGAATTTCGGCGCGATTACCATGTTGTAAGTAACCTTGCTGAAGTCAAGCTGCCAGCCCTTGAATATATAATCATAGTAAGTGTCGCTGGGCTTGACGGGATCCTTGGGTTTCTTTGCCGCCTTACCGTACTCAACCTTTTGCTCGCTTATTTTTGAGCCGTCGTAGTTGATAAACTTGACGGTGCAGTAAACGACCGGTTTTGTGGTTGAACGTGTGCCCGCGGTTGACGAACCGGTACTGCCCGAGGTCGAGCCCGAGGTGGTTGCCGCCTTTGTGGTGGGCGGAGCGGTTGTACCGTGGCCGTCGGTTACCTGAACCTTCTGATCCTTAAAGCGGAACTTGCCGTCGTACCATTTGATATTTTTTGCAAGATATTCGGTGGTAAAATCCGTAACCTTAGGCCTTGTGCCGCCCATTGAGCTGTAATAAACCTGAGGCCAAACGGCGCCTGAGTTGAGCGACGCCTTTTTGACGTCAACCTTTTCGCTTTCGCCGATTCTTACCTTACGCGCGACAACAACGGTTCTAAAGTTTGTATACTCATAAGAACAGGTTGAAAGCGTAATGAGCTCGTCATCCTCGTTAACGGTTACGGGACAGTTGATAAGCGAGCGGATTCTTACGTTGTAAACGTAATTCATGAAATCCTTTTCGTTTTGGAAATCGCCTATCATATAATTAAAGAATTCGCCGTGGCTTGACAGCGTATTTGTCTTGAACACGGAAATTATTTTATACTTTCCGTTTGCCTTGGGTGTGTCAAATTCAATTAACGGCACCTTTTGATAAAATTCAAGGTTGCCCGTTGTGCCGCCGTAATTCATGAGGTTGCCGAACATTGAGCCGTCGTTCATGTGGTGGGCGTGAAGCACAACGTTTTTGCAGTCTGTGCCGTTTTTACAGCGGTAGTCAAGGAAAACGCTGCCGTAGCTGTCGTACTCGTTTTTATAGTTATGGTCAAGGTAGTACTGGCTGTTCATGTCGTCGCCCTTGTGCCAGAGCACAGGGTAGTCAATTTGGGTTTTGTCAACCTTAAGCCAGCCCACGATTTCCTTGTTTATCCTTTTAAGAGCGTCCCAGTCAATGCCCTTGTTTTTTCCCTCGCCGTCGCCTTCCTCGTCATAGCCGTGGGCTATGCGCTGAATTTCGCCGTTAATCTGCGCGTTGCGAAGGCTGAGGTAAATCATGTTGTAGAACAAAAGTCCCAGCGCAGCGAGGAAAACCATGAACGCCGCGATTACAACGCATTTTCTGGCAACCTCTTTTTTGCTGTCGCTCCTGAGCGGAATATAACGGTTTACAAAGCCTGTTTTTTCGGGCTCGTACTTTACTTCGCTGAATCCGTCGGGATAATCGTTTGCGGAGTTTTCGAAGATTTCGGTTGTACGCGCCGCCGCAAGGGCAATGATTTCATTGATTTCGTGGCCGGTCAGCTCTTCCTTGGGGACAGCCGCGACCCGAACGCCCTTGTACATAAAGCAGTAGCCTTTGTATTTGTTTCCGAAATCGCCCAGCGAAAACACCTTTGCCTTTTTGCGCGTGAGCAAAAAGCTGTCCTCAAGCTTTTTGATTTCTTCTTCGGGAGCTTTTCGTATTCGCGCTTCCTTTATAACCTTGTTGCGTTTTTTCCAGTAGTCCTTGGGCACGGGCTCGCTTTCGCCGCGTTCCGCGGCTACGACCGTTTCAACAAAGTATTTCTTAAAGGACTTGCTGTCCTTGGTGCGAAGCGCGTTTGTAATTATTACAACGTCAGGCTTGCTGTCCGATTTAACTATCTTGTTCAGCGTTGAGTTTATCGCTGTTGAATTAAGAAGGGTTTTCTTGACGTCGTTAAGGGTAAAGCCGTATTTATTAAGAGTTTGGCTAAGCTCTTGGCGGCGGTCGGGCAGTGTGTCTGTTTCTTTTTTCTTACTTACGGAGATAATTTCTATATACACTTATACCATCCTTTCATACGCCCTTGCCCCGGGCTCAGTATGATATATACGTGGTTTTTAAATTTTGCAAAGCTTCCTCAATCAAAGCGTCAAAGCCCGCCTGCTCCTGAGCCTGCTTAACAAACTTAAGCACGGGCTTTGTGCGCGGATGCTTCGGAGTGAACACCGTACAGCAATCCTCGTAAGGCTCTATTGAGGTTTCAAATGTGTCTATTTTATAAGATATGTCAATTATTTCCTGCTTGTCCATACCGATAAGCGGACGGAAAACAGGAATTTCCGCCGCCTCGTCAGTGCAGCAGAGCGCGCCTATTGTCTGGCTTGCGACCTGTCCCAGGCTTTCGCCGGTAATAAGCGCGGCGCAGTCGTTTTGAGCCGCGATCCTTTGGGAAATCTGAATCATAAGTCTGCGCATTATAATTGTAAAAAGCTCCTCGGGGCAGTCGTCCCTGAGCTTTTCCTGAAGCTTGGTAAACGGAACGGTGTACATCTTCATCGGTCCGGAATAACGACTGACCTTTTCAAGCAAACGCACAACCTTTTCCTCCGCGCGCTGGCTTGTGTACGGAGGGCTTGCGAAGTGAACGGCGGTAAGCTTTATTCCGCGCTTTGCCATCATATACGCGGCTACGGGTGAATCTATGCCGCCGCTGATGAGCACAAGCGCCTTGCCTCCCGTGCCTACGGGAATTCCGCCCGCGCCCCTTACGGCGTCGCCGTGGATATACGCGCCGAAGTCGCGGATTTCAACATAAACCGTAACGTCGGGATTGTGAACGTCAACCGACAAATGCGGATGCGCGGCAAGAATAGCGCCGCCTGCCTCACGGCAGATTTCGGGGGATTTGTACGGGAATTTTTTATCGCTGCGCTTTGCCTCTACCTTAAAGGTCTTTGCCGCCCTAAGCGTTTTTTCAAGGTAAACGGGAGCGGTTTCGCACACGGATTCAATCGTTTTTTCGGGGCACATCGCGGCTCTTGAAAAGCTTGCCAGCCCGAACACGCGCGAAACGCGGTCGCAGGCTTCGTCCAAATCAATATCGTCGTCAAGAGGGCTGACATAAACCGTGGACTGAGCCGAAGTGATTTCAAACCTGCCCAAGCCCTTGAGGGCGGTTTTGATGTTTCTCTTAAGTACATCTTCAAACTGACGGCGGTTTAACCCCTTAAGTACAATTTCGCCGTCCTTTAAAAGCAATATTTCTTTCATATACCAACCTTTATTATCTGTGGGCAAGAACCTTAAGTCCCAGCGCGATGCCTTCGCACAGCGCGTCAACGTCCTGCTCCGTATTATACTTTGAAAAACTGATTCTCAGCGCGCTGTCGGCTCTGGTTTTGTCAAAGCCCATAGCGGAAAGCACGTGGCTCGGCTTTCCCTTTGCGCAGGCGCTTCCCGAGGAAACATAAACACCGCGCTCCTCCAAAAAATGAAGCATTGTTTCGCTTCTCACCCTGCCTGCCGAAATATTTAAAACATACGGCAAAGCGCTGCTTGGAGAATTGAACAAAACTCCGTCAATTTTCCCGAGCCGTTCACGGGCGTAAGCGTTTAGCTTCTCAACCTTTTCAAAATTTCCCCTGATGTCGAATTCGCCGCACGCAACGCCGAACGCCGCAATTGAAGGCAGCGCTTCAGTGCCGGGACGAACCTTTTTCTCCTGCTCGCCGCCGTATTGACGTGAAACGAGCCTTACTCCTTTTTTTATATAAACAGCTCCGCAGCCCTTTGGGGCGTGAACCTTGTGCGCGCTTACGCTGATAAGCTCGGCGCCGAGTCTGCGCGCTTTAATCTCAAGCTTTCCGAACGCCTGAACAGCGTCGGTGTGACAAATTATCGAGGGGTTTTTGAGCTTTGCCGCTTCAAAAATATCCTTAACCGGCATAACCGCTCCGCTTTCATTGTTGACAAGCATTACGGACACAAGCGCGGTTTCACCGTCAACCTGCGCCGCTACGTCGGCGGGATGAATTATACCGTTTGAACGCGGATTTATGTACGCCACGTTAAAGCCTTCGGCCTCAAGGCGCTTTGCCGCCTCAATAACGCTGCTGTGCTCAACCGAGGACACCACAAGCTTTTTTCCGCGCCTGATGTTTGCGTAAGCCGTTCCGAACAGCGCAAGGTTATTTGCTTCTGTTCCGCCGCTTGTAAAAAACACCTCTTCGTCGGACGCGCCCATGCGCAAAGCAACCGTTTTGCGCGCAAGTCTGAGCTCGTTTTCGGCTTTTATTCCCATGCCGTGAAGCGACGAGGGATTGCCGTAGTTTTGAGTCATTATCTCAAAAGCCGCGCGCGCCGCCTTTTCGGACGTTTTTGTTGTCGCGCTGTTGTCAAGATAATGCTCCAAGGTATTCCCCTCCAAGATAAAATTACACATATAATTATTATACAACATCAATTATAAAAAATAAAGTGATAAATTAAACATAATTAAAAAATTTCCGCAAAGAATAAAGTTTAGACCGCACAAAGTAAAAGGAGAGAACTGTATGGTTTCACCTAAGGAGTATGATAAAATCGTTAAGGCGAGCTCGCCCAAAAGCAACACACTGATAAACTGCGCGAAAGCGTTTGTTTTCGGCGGAGCGATTTGCGCCGTCGGACAGGTTGTATTTGAGCTGATTTCCGCCGCGGGCTTTGACGAGGACACATCAAAAACACTTACGTCGGTGTGCATGATCGCGCTGGGAGTTTTGCTGACCGTTCTGGGGGTTTATGATAAAATCGCGCGGCACGCCGGGGCAGGCACGCTTGTGCCGATAACGGGATTTGCGAACGCGATGTCGTCGCCCGCGATTGAATTCAAAAGCGAGGGTTTTGTAACGGGAGTAGGCACAAAGCTTTTTGCCATCGCCGGCCCGGTGATAGTGTACACCGCCGCCGCTTCGGCGCTGTACGGCGCTGTGCTTTGGATTTTGCATATGTTCGGAATAACTTTGTTTTAAGCGCCGCGCTTTATAACGCGCAAAGGCAGGATTCGGTAAATTCCGAGCCCTGCCTTTTTCGCTGTTAACGCCTGATTATTTCCTCAATTTTACCGCTGTTTAAATTCTCGCCGATAACAATCACAATATCCTGTCCGCGGTCTGTTTTTGTTACGGTGAAGCCCGTGTGCGCGGCGTTGATTTCAAGCCAGCCGTCCTTTTCACGTATGAAACCCTTAATCCTGAAAACACTGCCGCAGGATTTGTCCTCAAGCAGCTCTTCCGCCGCGACCTTAAGGCTGGCTTCGCTTGTGTCCAAATTCATAAAATACAGCGACTGATACGCATCGGTGCTGTCCCCGAGCAGCTTTACAAAGCTTTCCGCGCTGCAGCCGCAGCTTGAAACGCGTTCAAAATCCGAAGGTTCAAGCTCGCTCCACGGCTTTGAAAGGAGGTCGCTGCCGGTAATTCTGCGCGGGCATTTGACGTTTGCAAGGCAGCTGTTGAGCGTTTCTATGGTTTTTTCAATATCGGAAGCCTTAGCGAACTGTGTTTTGCTGAGCACAACAAGTCCCGCGGATGCCGCCTGAGAAGCCAGCAGATACCTTGAATTTTCCGAAAGGTTCGCCTCAAGAACAGCGTCCAGCACAGTGATGACGCTTCCCTGTTCGTACCAGCGGTCAAGCGGGCTTTCGTGAAGCGCGTCAAAAAATTCGTCTACGTCAAAAATTCCCGACGGCTCAATAATTACCCTGTCAAGACCGCTCATGCCCAGCGCGATAAGCTTGGTTTTAAACCTGCGCCTGTGGCAGTCCGCGTCGCACGCGCCCGCCACTGTTTCAAGCACGCAGTTTTCGCCCTCAAGCTCCGAAAGCAGCATCATGTCCACGTTGACAGCGCCGTAATCGTTTTCGAGAATACCGATTTTTAAGCCTCGGTCAAGCAGATATTTTGCGTACATTTTTATGAATGTGGTTTTTCCGGAGCCCAAAAAGCCCGTTATTAAATCAACTTTTATCATGCCGTCATTAAATCTCCTTGTTTATTGCTTCAATTATAACTCCAAACTCGGAAAAAGCCAAGTCATACCAAAAAAATTTGCCGGCAAAGCCATACATAATATTGACATTTTTTGTTGAAAAATATAGAATAAAAACAGATAATTTATTAAGGAGATTACCGTTATGAACGAAAATTATAACAATCAGCCGGGCGGCAATTACGCTCAGTATAACACCCCTCAAAACGGGGGGTATTCCCCTGACGACAACCGGTTCAACGGCGGTTACGGCCGGGGCAACGACAATTATCCGCAGAACAACCGTGATTCAAACAAAACCGTGATTATTGTTGTTATTATCGCGCTTGTGATTATTCTTGCGCTGGGCGGAGTTATTACGTTTATGCTGTTAAGCAAAAACCCATCCGATTCGGAAAAGCTGCCGATGACCACTACGGCGGCCGCGACAGCCGCAACCGAAGCCAAAACCGAACCTGCTACGATTTCGGTTATAAACGTTGAGGGCTACAAGTCCGACGACGCGTATCAGGCGTTAAACGACGCCGGTATCAAATACACCGTTTCGCGCGAGTACAGCGAAAAGGTTGACGAGGGCTACGTCATCAGCCAAAGTCCAAAGAGCGGCAGCATTAAGGCGGATGAAAAGGTTAAGCTTTATGTTTCAAAGGGTTCGGAAAAGGCAAAGCAGTCCTCGCAGTCCTCGCAAAGCTCCGAAAACACACGCACCATTTACATAAACAACGGCGGAGATTCAAGCTACATTATTGCGGATTCAAACTCCAGATACCTCAGCGAGTCCGAGGTAAGGTCGCTTTCAAGAGACCAGATGAACTACGCGATAAACGAAATTTACGCGCGCCACGGAAGATTGTTCAAAAGCTCGTCGCTGCAAAGCTACTTTAATTCCAAGAGCTGGTATCACGGCTATGTTGAGCCGGGCAGCTTTGACGCAAACGTAAACAGCTACTTAAACAATGTTGAAATATACAACGTTAACCTTATTGACAAAGTTCAAAAACAGCTTGGATATAAATAAGCACACTAAAACGGTTCGGCCTTCGGTTAGGCTGAACCGTTTTTTTAACGCAAAAAAACGCGGAGATAATACCTTCGCGCTTTTTTGGGAGATTATTATTTATCTGAACTTCCCGTCATGACTTTTTGACGAAAAGCTAAAGAGAAGTAAGCGATTTACGCGTATCTGTTGTTTGTAACAAATTCCTTGCCGGTCTGCTGACCTGTTACATTGAGGTTGTTGTCAACGGTGAAGCGGATGGGTACGTTGTGCCACTTGCCGTCCGGTGTAGCGTACTTGATTACGGCGTTTGTTACGCCCGCGCGCTGACCTGTAGCCTTATATGTATATGTCTTTGTCTTGAAGTCATACGTGCAGCTGATTTTCGCGTTTGTGCTGTCGGCTCTGTAGTCCCAGTCGTAGCCGTAGGATGTGCCGCCCTTGAAGCTGATTTTGCAAGCCTTTGCCTTTACGCTTGCCGATACCGATGTTGTCGCTGTCGCGGCGCTTGCGCTTACCGC
>ODAI014525285.1_pt1 | contig 14093 bp, 10 predicted proteins | sample 1539321 | NCBI WGS metagenome assembly ODAI01 (sample SAMN02144231, study PRJEB22623) | gut metagenome | biome: sheep rumen | host: Ovis aries | place: New Zealand
AGAGAGCTTTCTCCGCCGCAAAAACATTGAGATCTCGGCACGGCGCTACGGAATCGACGCGCTGGGAGCCATGGCTCAGGGTCTTTTTGCCTCCCTGCTGATCGGGACTATCCTCAATACTCTGGGCACCCAGCTGGGCATTCAGGCTTTGGTTGATGTCGGCGCCTATGCGTCTTCGATGAGCGGCGCGGCTATGGCTGTGGCAATCGGCTTCGCCCTGCAGGCTCCGCCCCTGGTGCTCTTCTCCCTTGTCACTGTCGGCAAGGCAGCCAATGAACTGGGAGGAGCCGGCGGCCCCCTGTCAGTACTGATCATCGCGATCATCGCCGCTGAGCTGGGCAAGGTGGTTTCCAAGGAGACAAAAGTCGACATCCTGGTGACTCCTCTCGTGACGATCCTCTCCGGAGTCGGACTCTCCGCTCTCATTGCGCCCGCCATCGGCGCCGCCGCCTCCAGCGTCGGAGCCATCATCATGTGGGCGACCAACCAGCAGCCCTTCCTCATGGGCATCATCGTCTCCGTCGTCGTCGGAATCGCCCTCACACTCCCCATCTCTTCCGCTGCCATTTGCGCTGCGCTGGGGCTCACGGGACTTGCGGGCGGAGCTGCAGTCGCAGGCTGCTGTGCCCAGATGGTCGGTTTTGCCTTCATGTCCTTTAAGGAAAACAAGTGGGGCGGCCTTGTCTCCCAGGGCATTGGTACCTCCATGCTGCAGATGGGCAACATCGTCCGCAACCCCTTCATCTGGCTGCCTCCGATCATCACATCCGCGATCACAGGACCCATTGCCACCTGCGTCTTCCGCATGCAGATGAACGGCGCGCCCGTCGCCGCCGGTATGGGCACCTGCGGCCTGGTCGGACAGATCGGCGTCTACACCGGATGGATCAATGATATTGCCGCCGGGACAAAGGCAGGGATCACCGGAATGGACTGGATCGGTCTGATCCTGATCTGCATCGTCCTCCCCGCGGTCCTTACACCCATCATCGCGATCCCTTTCCGCAACGCGGGCATGATCAAGGACGGCGATATGAAGCTCGACTGATCGGATGAAAAAGCTCAAAAAGAAAAGCCGGACAGAAAAGAGCATATAAGAAGCCTGAAAAAAAGCCTCTTATCTTATTTGGAAGCCTGAATGAAAGCTGCTTGAAGAAAGCCTGCATGAAAGCTGCATGAAGGAAGCCTCAGCAAAAACGCCATAAAGAACTCCCCGTCAAAGACCTTGCGGTCCTTTGGACGGGGAGTTTTATTCTTCGTGGCACAAGACCCGCAGGCAGGTTTTGTATTTTCATCACTCAATAGCCATGAGGGAGCCTTGTATATTATATCTGAATCCCGGGATTCTCCTGTCTTTTTCCTGTTCCGGATCCTGATTCCTTCTTTCCGGTCACAGACCGTCTCTTCCGACAATGCAGGAATTGACCCTTTCACTCCAGGGAGCGCATCTGCTCCGCGGCTTCTTCCAGCGACTGGCCGAAGCGCCCGTACTGCTGCATCAGATCCTGCATGGTGGCCCGGACCCTCGCCGCCGCCTGAAGGCGTTTGTTCTCCTCCTCCTGCAGGCTGATCAGCTCATCCTGTGTCTTCTCGAGTTCCTGTTTCGCCTGCTTCTCCCGCTCGCGGTACTGCAGTGTGTCCGCTGCGAGCTTATCCTTGAACTCATTTTCCAGAGCATTGAGTTTTTTGCGGGTATTTTCTTCATTCAGCCTGGCGATGTCGCACTGGGACCGGAGTTTTCTGATCTCCTCTGTGGCTTTCTCGAGGGCTGCTCCCCTCTCCGCGGACTCCGCCTTAGACTCCTGAAGCTGCTTTGTGAGATCGTCTTTGGTATCCGTGAGCTCACGCAGGAGGGAATCCTCCCTCTCCTTGAGGGTCTTCGCGCTGGTCTGTGCATTCTGCTCCAGCTCTTTCTGGTGTCTGGACCTGATATCCTGCACCTCCTGCTTACGCTGCGCCTGGAGGTCATCGACCTCTTTCCGGCGGAGGGTCTGGATCTCCTGGACTTCCTTCTTGCGCTGTGACTCGGAGGCAGCCAGCCTCTGCTCCAGGTCTGTCCTGGTCCTGTTCAGCTCACCCTGAAGCGAATCCCTGGTGTCCGAGAGCTCCTGACGCAGGCGCTGCACTGCCTTGTCAGCCTCTGCCTTGCTGCGGCGGAGAGCCTCGAGTTCCTCTGTGAGCTTGTCCGCCCGGCTCTTCTCTGCGCCGAACTTCTTGGAGGCCGAGTTCTCGGCAGCCGATGCTTTTTTCACCTGATTGCGCAGCTCTTCCACGTCAGACTCCAGCGACTTGATTCTGGCTCCCGACTCCAGGGCTGCCGACCGCATCTCCTCTATTTCTCTGGCGGAACGGCTTCCCTGCTCCTCCAGATTCTGCACCTGCGTCTCCAGAGTGACCACTTTGCCGTGTTCTTTAAAAAAGTCATCCGCAAGGTTGAACTGCAGCATCACATTGCGCAGATCGTTCGGCAGCTTCCAATAGGCCGAATCCTCCGAGAACTCTCTGATCTTGGTGTTCAGATAAGCGGCCACCTCGCGCAGATATTCTTCGCTCTCCACGCCGCTGAGTGTAAATGTCTTGCCGCCGATTGTAATATCAATATCGTTTTTTACTCCCATCTCGCTGCCCTCTTGAAAACACAGAGTGAACACTATGTGACCGTTTACACAAAAAAATGATGACAATCATCACCTGCCTGCTGTTTATCAGACCGGAATGCCATTATTGTATCACAGTTTATCCCGCTTTCACACCTCATTCCATCAGAAAGGCCTCCGCTGTCTCTCCGGCCAGTACGCTTTCATCCGCAGGGATCAACGCGAAGGCATTGCACCCGATCAGGCTGCTGAGCATCTGGTTTCCCTGCTTTTCGGGAATCAGGATCGTCTGGGCGGAAGCCGAAAAGTCCACTTTTCCCCTGAGAAGTCTGAGCGACTGTTTTTTCCTCCGGTAATCCGCGCCGACCCTTACCCGGAAAGATACCGGCAGGCAGTCCTTCATCCCCATTCTCTTCTTCAGGACAGGCAGGGCGATGGCATAAAAAGCCGTCATGCAGGCCGTGGGATTTCCGGAGAGGGCAAACACGGGAATTGCCCTGACCTCCTTTCCGCCGTTCTCGTTTTCGTCCCCGCCCCTGTTCTTTTCCGGGCGGAAAACTCCGTAGGCACCTGCCATGCCGGGCTTCATCGACACTCCCCTGGCCAGGAGGGTGACTCCGGCCTGCTGCATGGCATCCGGTGTGCAGTCCAGGTCTCCGACCGACACACCGCCGGAGAGAATCACCGCGTCACAGCTCTCCAGCGCCTTTCCGATCATGGCGGAAATCACCTCCGCGTCGTCTCTGGCAGTTCCTATATAGATGCTCCTGCATCCGGCCTGGGCACAGGCCGCCTGCAGAGAATAGCGGTTGGTGTTGTAGATCTTTCCGGGGCCCGGAGCCTCGCTCTCGTCAGCGATCTCGGTTCCTGTGGATATAATGCCGACCAGGGGCCTGCGGTAGACAAGGGGCATGAACCGGCCCTGGCCTGCCAGCACTCCTGCCAGCCCCGCGTCAATCAGGACACCGGGCTCAGCCAGTTTTGTGCCCTTGAGGACATCTTCTCCGGCAAGAACCACATTGCTGCCCGGCGCAGCCGGCGCGAATACAGTCACTTCCGTATCTGTAAAAGAAGTTTTTTCAAAGGGCAGCACTGCGTCCGCCCCCTCGGGAACAGGCGCCCCGGTCATCAGGTGGGCAGCTGTTCCCTCTGTGACCTCAGCGTGCGGAACGTCTCCTGCGGGAATGTAGTCGATCACCTTCAGGGTCACGGGCGACTTCTCCGAAGCTCCGGCGACATCCTCCGAGCGGAAGGCGTATCCGTCATAAGGAGAGCGGTTGAAAGAAGGCACATTTTCCGCGGCAGTGAGCTCCAGGGCCAGCACACGCCCTGCAGCCTCCTCCAGCGGAACCGTCTCTGTGTCCACAGGATCCACTTCCTCCAGCATTAGATCCCTCACCAGTCTGTAATCACACTTCTCAAGCATTTTGTTTCCTCTTTGCTCTGTTTTCCCCCCGAACCTGTTTTCACGGCGCAGGACAATAGGATGACAATATCCCCGTTTTATTCTTCATCGCGCAAGACCCGCGAGCAAGTCTTGAATCCCGTCCTCCGGTTGCTTTGATCCCTCCGTTGATCCCTCTGCCGAACCCGGAGACAATGCTGCTCTGCCGATTTTGGCACCTTTGCCGTACCGTCAGCCGCTGCTGGCGCGCCGTTTTCATCCCCGGCGGACTCTGTCCAGTTCCTCCGCGGTATTGATGTTTGACAGCATCCTCACTTCCTCCGGGTCTGTGACCGGAATCGTTTTTACCCTGCAGGAAGAGAACAGACCCCTCATGCGATAATCACCGGACCTGATCCGGGCCTCCAGCATGGGAGCTGCCGCGCGGCGGTAGAGCGCGCAGGTCATATGCATCCTTCCGTCGGGCGTCACGGGGCAGACTATATCCACGTCTTCCGAGCGGCTGTCCAGCAGTTTTACAAAGAAGCTCCGCCTCACTGCCGGTATATCACAGGATGCGGCCAGAGCCCACTCTGCCCTGCAGGTCGTCAGCGCTGTCCAGATTCCGCCCAGCGGCCCGCAGTCAGGGATTTTGTCAGGCAGCACCTTCCATTCCGGCGGCAGTCCGTCCGGATTCCCTGCCGGAGGAACCGTCTTTTCCTGCGGGGCTGTCCTGTCAGGGTCCGCCGCAACAGAGAGATACTTTTCTCCGAAAATGTCCATCTGGTCCGCCACTGTCTCCAGAAAAGTCTTCCCCTCCCAGGTAAGCAGGGCCTTGTCCCTGCCCATCCGCCGGCTTTTACCTCCCCGGAGCAGTACGGCACAGCAGTCTGCTGCCTTCTCAGGGATCGTCTGACCGGACATTCTGATCATGCCGGCCTTGCCGGGGCAGGCCGGTGCACAGGCGTGATCATCCTCAAAAAGAAAGCCTTCCGCCTCTGTCTCCAGAACCGCGTCGGCTATTTGTTCCAGTTCCTCAAAGGGAAGCGTGCGGATCCCGATTTCCTCCTGCGGCAGATCCGAAACGACCAGATACAGCCCGGCAGGGTTGGAAACAGGCTTTCGGGAGACCGGGCTTCGAACTACTTCTATTTTTCTGAAAGGATAGTCTTTGCACCCCTCGACCAGAAGTACATCCGCTTCAGCAAACGATCCCGCCAGCGAGCGCAGGAATTCCCTTTCCCCGGTCTCAGGCCGGTGGCTCTGCCTGTCTTGCCGGGCCTCAGCTGCCGCGCCTTCGACCGCCTGCCCGTCTGCGCAGGTCCCGGCTTTTTCAGACCGGGCTGCCAGGCCCGGAGCGCTCTCTTCCGCCCCGCGGGTTTCCCGCATTTTTCTGATAAAAAACTGGCTCTTCGAATAGACAGACGCTCCAAAGGCCCCTGCCTCCACATAGCGCCGGCTGTCCGTGCCGGGAATATCGCATTCAAAGTCGTGGCCGTCGTGCTTGATCACTGCCACCTTCAGGCCCCTGGCTGTCAGAATCCGGATCAGGCCCTCCAGAAGAGTCGTTTTACCGCTGTTTTTGATCCCGCAGACAGCAGAAAAATATTTTTTTCGTGTCATCGATCTATATCTCCTGCCTCCGCCGGTCCCCGCTGTCATACGCTGAGACCAATCTGCCGGCTCCCTCTGTCATACGCTGAGACCAATCTCCTGCCTCCATTTTCCTCCGGGATTTGCAGAGACCGGTCCGCTTTTGCCGCCCGGCTTCTTACAGTTCGCGATAATACTCCGGTCTGAGCCCTCTCCCGGAGTCCATGGCCCGATGGATCCTCTCCAGCATCTCTTCCCTGTCCTCGTTGAAGGTGCCCCTCAGATCCAGGTAGTTCGATGCATGGTTCATGCGGAAAACGCTGCCCGGGGAATCAATGTTTTTGACCAGAATCTCTGTCTCCTCCAGGATCTGTGGCAGATCCGGCAGTCTGAAGCTGCCCTCCCGCACCCAGGTCTCGAGCGGCGTCCCCTGTTCGACCAGCAGGGTCAGAACGCCGATATACTCGGGATTCATTGCCGAGAGCGCCTTCGCTGTGTCGATGGCGTGCTCACGGATGCGCTCTCTTCCGCCCAGTCCCGAAATCGCGGTCACCGAGAGAGCCAGCCCGCAGCGGCGGGCTTTTCGGCCGGCCTCGACGATCTCCGCGGACGTGTGTCCCTTGCACATCCTCTTGAGTACATCGTCGCAGCCCGATTCCAGTCCCATGTAGACCATGCTGAGCCCCTCTTGTCTGAGCAGCTTCAGGTCCTCCTCGGATTTCAGAAGCAGGCTGATCGGAGAGGCATAGCAGGTCACCCTGCGGCATTCGGGAAAATTCGTCCGGATATATCCGAGAATCCTGCGCAGATAATCGGTCCTGCAGATCAGGGCATCTCCGTCCGCCAGAAAGATGCGGTCCACGTAACTGTACTGCCGCCGGCATTCAGCAAAATCCTGCAGAACATCTCCCAGCTGTCTTATGATAAAATGCTTCTCCTTGTACATTGAGCAGAACGCGCATGTGTTGTGGCTGCATCCCAGTGTCACCTGGACGATCAGGCTGTAGGCCTCGCTGGGCGGCCTGTAAACCGTTCCGTAATATCTCATCCCTGTCTCATTGTCCTTTCCTGATCCGGTTATCCCTTCTGATCCGGCCGCGGACCGGACCTGCGGCGCGCGATCGCCGCAATATTTTCCTCAAAACTTACTTTCCTGTTGCAGCTATGTTTCCGCGGCACTTAACTTCATTATATTGATACTGCAGGATATGTCAAAAAAAAGACTCTGCCGCGGCACCGGAGCCAGCCGATGGGCAGCAGAGTCTTGATCCTTATTAATTCCTGATCGGAAATTCCGCAATACCGGGAGCTTATTTCAGGTTGTTGCTCCTGTCATATCTCTTGCCGCCCCAGTAGATGCGGGTGGCAACTTCTGCTTTGTCGGGCAGTTCGACGCCTTCCATAACGTATTTGAGGAAGGTCTCGAAACCGGCGCGGTCGACGATATAGCCGATATGCTCCTTGCCTTCGATGGCTTCTTTGTCGATGTATTCTTCGGCGAAGGCGTAGCAGTTCTTGACAATCTTGAGGATGCTCTCTTCGTCAGCCCACTTGATGAAGTCTTCCGCGAGACGGGGGTTCTGCTTACCGGTGCGGCCCAGCAGGACAAGGCGGAAGTAGTGCTCTTTGCTCCTGGTCCATGCACGGGTCGGGCAATAGGTCACGCAGACGCCGCAGCCGATGCAGAGGTTGGTGTCGCGCTCGATCTTGCCGTTGACAACCTTGAGGGCGCCGACGGAACGCTTGTTGCAGTATTTGACGCACTGTTCGCAGCCCACGCAGCGGTCGGGGTCGTACTGGGGCTCGGTCATTCCGATGATGCCGAAATCGTTCATACGCACCTTGCCGCAGTCATTGGAGCAGCCGGTAAAAGCCACCTTCATATGAAGGTTGTTGGGGAAGATCAGTTTGTCCATCTTCCTTGCGAACTCGGTGGTGTCATAGCAGCCGAAGGGACAGAGGCGCTTGCCGGGGCAGGCGACGACATTTCTGGTTCCCGCCGCGGGATAGCCGCCCTCAAACTCTTCCTGGTTGACGCCGGAATCGTCGATGATGAGCTGCAGCTCTTTGTTGACGGCGTCCATGTCTTCCATCTTGATGCCGGGAATCTCCACGCCCTGGCGGTTGGTGATGAAAATAGTCCCGTTGCCGTATTTTTCAGCGATCTCCGTCACGCGGACCATGGCTTTCGCGTTGATCACGCCGCCGGGAATACGAACACGGGAGGCGGTCTCGCCTCTCACCTTGGAGTAGCGAAACGCATTCTTTTTAAGCTTTTTTAAATTTATATCCATACCCATATCTTATTTCCTCCATGTCGGTCAGTCTGCAGCAGGAGTGTGTCCGCCCGTTTTCCTGTACATGCAAAGTCCTGAGAGACAGGCCATGCAACAGGCGTTTCCGGCAGACTTGCTCCGGGTATCACTGCAGGCCAGGCGGCGTTTAGTCGATCATGTCCTTGCTGACGGTGTAGTTGAAAACAGGGCCGTCGAGGCAGACGTATTTCTCACCGATCCGGCAATGTCCGCACTTGCCCAGGCCGCAGCACATCTTGCGCTCCTGGGAGACCCAGATGTTCTCTTCCTTAAACCCCTTCTGGAGAAGGCCCATGACAGAGAAGCGCATCATAGGCGGAGGGCCTACAACAACTGCCTGTGCTTTTTCGACGTCGCGGATCGGCACTTCGGGGATGAACTTGGTGACAAGACCGATGTTGCCCTCATAGCCTTCGGGCGCTCCGTCAACCGTGAGGATCAGGTCCAGTCTGTCCGCCCAGTTTTTGAGGTCGGACCTGAAGAGCATATCGTCGGGGCTCTTGAAGCCGACGATGACGTGCTTGTCTTTGGCGTCCTCTGTCAGGGAAAGAGCCTCGATGACGCCGCGGACGGGGGATACGCCCGTACCGCCTGCAACGACGATGACCTCGCCGTCCTTGTAGAGGGAGACATCAAATCCGTTGCCGTAGGGGCCGCGCATGAGAAGACTCTGGCCCTCATATTTTTCAAACACTTCACCGGTGACACGTCCGACCTTACGGATGGTGAGGTCGACGAAGTTTTCGCCGATGCCGCTGACAGAGATCGGAGCTTCACCGTATTTGGGCATGGAGACTTCAAAGAACTGACCGGGCTTTACATCCCCGGTGAACTCCATGCGGAAGGTGTACTCTTTCTGTGTGTGCCGGATCACTTCCAGGATTTTGGAGGGAAAAGGCACGTAGGGGTTATCCTGCATGTTCATGGACACATTCGCTGCTCCCATTATTTCACCTCCTTTGCTGCTGCCTCTTCCTGCACGGCCTTGTTGACTTTGTTGATGCAGGCAGAGAAGGAAATGTACTCAGGGCAGATCGCATCGCAGCGTCCGCAGCCTACGCACATCTGATAGCCGAAGCGTTTCTTGAAATCGTAAATCTTGTGCAGAACCTTGAAGCGCATGCGCTCGCCCTTGGAGCGTCTGTACTGGCCGCCTCCGGCGACGTTGGTATAGCCGTCGACCATACAGGAGGCACCTACTCTGCGGCGCTCGCCGACCTTGCCGTTGTCCGTATAGAAGACGTCCTGCATGGTGTAGCAGGTGCAGGTGGGACATGCGAAGTTGCAGCGGCCGCAGCCTATGCAGCGAGCACTGTACTCGTCCCAGACGGCATTCTTGTAAATACTGTTGGGGATCTGATCCGGAATTGTGACGCGGGTCTGATTTTCAGTCACATATTCGGGCTCTACATCCTGCTGAGCCTGGCTGTTGGCGGAGAAAATTCCGTCCAGGGAGCTGTCAAGGACATTGCATTTGAATCCGTCCCCGGTCTTGTCCAGGGAGAAGAGGTAGCCTTCGGTCGTCCGGTTTGTGCCCATATCCACGCAGAAGCAGTCAGCGCCGGACTTGGGACATCCCAGAAGGACAAAATGGACGCGGTCGCGGATTTCTTTGTAGAAAGGATCCGCGAACTTGTTGTCAAGATAAATCTGGTCGAGGCGCTTCACGGCGTGCATGTCGCAGCTTTTGAGGAAGATGATCGCTTCGCCGGGATCGCGGTCCGCTGTCTTGACCTCATTCTCTGTAAAGAAAAAGAGTGTCTCGGAGAGCGGGGTCAGGATCTCTTTGAATGCATAGTCCGACTTCTGTCCCAGTTCGATCTCATCGACGGACTTTACGAAGTCGTAGCGTACGACATCCGTGTCGGTAAATCTCCCCTCGCCGACTTTGCGCACGGGAGCGTAGAGCCTGTATTTTTTTCCAAGCTCGGACAGGACCCGGTCAAAGCCCTCTTTTGTCAAAATATAACCCACTTTCAGTACCTCCATTTCTGGTGCGCGCTTAGGCGCCCCGGCGTTTGGAAGAAATCCCGCAGGGACCCCTTCGATTGGATACTTCCGGCCTGCCGTCCGCCGACGGCTCAAAACCGGATGTCAGCCGGCAAAAGCACACAATCGTCCTTTTCGCCGGCTTAACTGTTCATATATGTTGCTTTCTGCTGCCTCTTTTTGCTTCCTGCTTCTTTTTGTTTCTTTTTCTTTCATGATCTTCAGGCTTCTCTTCACGTTCCCCGCTTCAAAAAAACCAGTTCCTCTGCCATCAGCCGCGGGGCTGCTTCTTCAGGAGCATGCAGGTGAACATCAAGACGACATAACCGACCAGCATAGTAGTCAGGAAGATCTGAAGACCGACCAGCTGAGTCACGGCATTGCCGAGCGCTGCATTGCCAGCCACGTCATTCAGGTAGCCGGCCATCTTCTGGGAGGCGACCACGCCGATGGCCATAGGGAAGGTCAGGCCCGCAAATCCCGGATAGAACTGGAAGGAGAAGAAATCCGGGAGTTTGATGATGATAAAGAGAAGTGATGCCAGCACACACACATACATGAGTGTCAGCAGGGCCTTGTTGGGCGTGCCGTAGACATTGATCAGGCTGACGACACAGAGACTGCAGGGCGCCAGCAGAACTGCCATGGTGTGATAAGCGGCATTTTTGATCTCCACGTTCATAAGACGCCAGAGCATAAAAGGAAGCAGTACCAGATAAATGATGCAGCCATAGATGGTGATCACCTTGAGAATGGGAGCGGCGTTCATTTTACCGCCGGTGACGCAGGCGACCATCCAGCCGTTGTAGGTGACGAACCAGCTGGGCATCATGTTGATATAGTCCTTTTTCGAGATGACTTTGCCGAAAGTGTGCTTGATGGTGAATACAATGATGTGCACACAGTGAATGGCAACAGCGATAAACCAGATGATACGGCCGAAGCCGAATCCCATTTCATTATAAAAACTTCCCAGAACCATGAGTACCATGCAGAAGGCGCCGTAAAGGCTGGAAGGGATCGTCTGGTCATACTCCTTGATACAGGTTCCGGAGTAGAGGGCGATCTTGAGGATGTAGCAGATGATAAAAACGGTTCCGATAGCCATAATGAGCCAGCGCAGCCAGACAAAACCAAGACCGCCGTAGACATTGCCCAATGTCAGGAAACTCAGCATTGTGGCAACTGCAGGTACAGGTATTTTTTCCAATCTTTCCATACGTTTAACCCTTTCAAAAGCGCCGCAGCGCTTTGTATATGAGCGGGCAGGGAGAATTTCCTTACAGGACGATCCTCCCTTGCAGCCGCTCAACATCCCCTTATGTTTTTGTTTTTTTGCAATGCAGACATTGTATTTTTTACTGACTTTGTATTGTTCTTGACTTTGTATTGTTACTGACATTGCATTTTTACTGACATTGCATTTTGGGTTTTGCGGTACTTTGAACCGCAGTAAAAATTTTTCAAGCGTCAATCGTAGTAGAACTCGTAAGAGTTGTCGCGGATGTGGAAGAAATCAGAGTAGTCAATATCAAACAGCGGTTTTTTGACCTTGCGCACGTCGATCTGGCGGGCGATCATCTGCTGAAGCACACCGCCGTAGGCCAGGTCGCCCTGAAGAAGGGCGCCGATGATCTTTCCGTCTTTGTGCACGATCTTCTTGTAGACGTCTCCCTTGCGGTAGGTTTCGACCTTGATGGACTCATCCGCGGGATCGGGATTGACATTGCCCAGGGACATGGTGGAAATGTCAAGGAAGCGCATGGTGGACTTGCTGGCAAAGAAGTCCGTCATCTTCTCTTTGACGCCCGCCATATTGGCAGCCGCGATCATTCCCTCTTTGACGGCGACAGGCCAGATGGGGCTCAGGCCGGAGACGTCGCCGGCGCCGTAGATATCAGGGTCATTGGTCCTGCCCGTCTCATCGTAGACAAGACCTGTCCGGGACAGCTCGAGGCCGGAATCCTGCAGGAATTCGACATTGGAGCGCACGCCGGCGGTGACGACGAAGAAGTCGCAGGGGATCACGGTGCCGTCGCTGAGAACGACCGCGGTGATCTCATGCTTGTCATCAATCTGCACTTCATTGACGCCGACGCCATAGTGCTGTTCCACACCACGCGCCGCAAAGGCGTCGATATAGGCTTTGGCCGCTTCCGGATCCAGCTGTTTGTTGAGCAGCCAGCCAGCAAAATCACAGAGGACGACTTTGACGCCGAGCTCAAGGAAGCCGGTGGCACAATCGATGCCGACAAGGCCGGAACCCAGGACTACGATGTTCTTTTTGGTCTTCGCGACCTCTTTGAGGACTTCAATATCGTCGATGTTGCGGAAACCGATCATATTGGGAGAACCCGCCATGTTCTTGATCGGGGGGAAGAATGTGTGGGAACCCGTGGCGATCAGGAGCTTGTCATAGCTCTCCCTGCTGCCGTCGTCCAGAATGACTTCCTTTGCGGCGCGGTCAAGACCGGTCACCTCGATGCCCTTTTTCCAGTTCACCCTGTAGAGCGTCTCAAAATCCTTCTCGACAAAGCGGAGGCGCTCCAGGCTTCTTTTACCTGCCAGGTATTCATGCAGGATACAGCGCGAATAAATATCTTTGTCCTTAGAGATCAGGACGATTTCGGCTTCTTTATCGTATTTGCGCAGCTCACGAATCCCGTTGACGCCCGCGGCGGAGGATCCGATCACAACATATTTTTTCATATATTCTCCTTTCACTTACGGAAGCATGAGGCCGGGGCAGGGACTGGGTCAGATAATCAGCGGGTCCGGATCACGGTTATCCCCGGATCCGGTCTGAAACACATATATCTGCTGTCACCCTGCCTCTTCCTTATTCCTTCACTTCCTCAAGGGTGATCGCATGCATCGGACATTTCTCCACACACATAGGATTGGGTGTCTTGCCATCTTCGCTTCTGTGCACGCACATGTTGCATTTCATGATTTCACGGAAATGGATGCTGTCAGGTTTCAGGATGCCGAAGGGACAGGACATGACGCACATGTAGCAACTGGCGCACTGCTCCTTGTCGTAAGTGACAAAGCCCGTTTCGGGATCCTTTTTCATGGCGCCGGTCATGCAGGTATAAACGCACTCCGGATGGTTGCAGTGCCGGCAGAAGATCGGGGCCGGCTTGGTCTCGCTGTCGATGACGACACGGTTGCGCGCGTCGCCGCTCTCTGTCTCATGGCTGACCACGCAGGCGGTCACGCAGGTGAGACATCCGATGCAGCGGCTGCGGTCAATCTTTATTCTATACATAAATCGCAGGCCTCCTCTCAAACCTTTTCAAAGCGGCAGGTTCCGCCTTTGTAATTGGGCTCTCTGGAATACTTGTCGTAGCTGGAAGGTGTCAGCTTGTTGCACTCGATGTAGTGAATCGGAGCATAGAGCTGGTCATAGGGAACATTGTCAGTCACTTTGACATAGAAGACTGCGTTCTGTCCGTTCACGGAATAGACGCGGACCTGGTCCATCTCATGTACGTCGTTTTCCTCCGCCATCTTGGTGTTCATGTAGAGGTAGGCTTTCTTGAGGGAGACGTCCTCGACGAACTTGACTTCCTTGGTGCGGCTCTGAGTGTGCCACTGGCCGACAGTTCCGCGCCCTGTGTTGTAGATGAGGGGGAATTCCTCGGTCTGTACATAAGGATTATCCAGAAGTTCCTCAAAGAGGAAATTGGCCTTTCCGTTTGGTGTAAAGAAGACACCGTCGGAATAGAGTCTGCGCTGGTCGTCCGCAAACTCGGCCTCCCTTCCTTCGGGATAAGGCCACTGGCGGCCCTTGGAGTTCTCCAGTTCATTCCACTTCACGCCGCTGAAGTCGCAGGGTCTGCCCCTGGAGATATCCCTGAGCATGTTGAAGCACTGCTCGGGAGTCTCCCAGCGTTCGATGGCGCTGCCCATGCCAAGGGCTTTGGCTACGCCGAGAATGCATTCGTAGTCGGAAATCTCGTTCTCTCCCCGGGGGAGGACCGGGCGCATGGCGGACATGCGGCGCTCCAGGTTGATGTAGGTTCCGGCCTTTTTGATTCCGGGAACGACGGGGAAGTAGACTGTGGCGTCCTCCGCGCTCTCGATGTTGTCATAAATATCCTGGACGACAAAGAGCTCCAGCTTCTTCGTCGCCTCCGCGAAGGTCTCATTGTTGGTCCAGCTGTGGCGGGGATTGGTGCAGAGGATCCACAGGCCCTTGATCTCTCCGGC